>JAAGKN010000856.1_pt1 | contig 59161 bp, 44 predicted proteins | sample 6206371 | NCBI WGS metagenome assembly JAAGKN01 (sample SAMN11533720, study PRJNA540317) | gut metagenome | isolation source: fecal pellets from male and female animal of same cohort | host: Peromyscus leucopus | place: USA:CA | collected 2017 | reverse complement strand
GCATATGAAACATCAAAGGGAGTATATTTTGATACATCAAAACTAGAAAAATATGGAAGAATGCTATCAAATAATAAGATAGAAGACTTAAAAGATGGAGCAAGAATAGAAGTAGATAAAGAAAAAAGAAATCCTCAAGACTTTGCAATATGGATAAAGGCCCCAAAAGAGCACATAATGAAATGGGAAAGTTTTATGGGACTATGTTATCCAGGATGGCATATAGAATGTTCGGCAATGTCAAGAAAATATCTAGGAGATGAGTTTGATATACATACAGGAGGAGTAGATCATATACCAATACACCATGAAAATGAGATAGCGCAATCAATAGGAGCAACAGGAAAGATACCAGCAAGAAATTGGATGCATGTAGAGTTTTTACAAATAAATGGTGGAAAGATGTCAAAGAGTTTAAAGAATGTATATACAATAAGTGACTTAGAAAAAGAAGGAATAGAAGCATTAGCATATAGATATTTTACATACTCAGCACATTATAGAACAAAATTAAACTTTACGTGGGAAGCGATAAAGTCTGCTCAAATAGCATTAAATAGATTAAGAGAAGCAGTAAAACAACAAAAGGTAGGAGAAAATAAAGCAGACGAAGAAAAAATAAAAGAATATACAAAAAGATTTGAAGAAGCAATAAATGATGATATAAATATGCCACTAGCAATAGCTACAGCATGGGATGTAGCAAAAGAGAAAGAAAAGAGTAAAGGATATTATGATTTATTAATGAAATTTGATGAGATATTATCATTAAATTTAGATAAAGAAGAAAAAGAAATAGAATATCCAGAAGAAGTAGAAAAATTATTAGAAGAAAGAAAAGCAGCAAGAGAAAATAAAGACTATAAAAAATCAGATGAGTTAAGGGATAAAATAAGAGAATATGGTTTTGAAGTAAAAGATACAAGAGATGGTCAAATCTTAAGAAAAATATAAATAATAAAATAGGGGGAAGAAATGCCAATATTAGATTTTAATAATGAAAATGAAGTTAAAGAATATGAAGATTTTATTTTAAATCATGTAGGAACAAGTTTTATGCAAGATTTAAATTGGGGAAAGGTAAAAAATAACTGGAAGCAAGAAGCTATATATTTAAAAGAAAATGGGAAAATAGTAGCTGCAATGATGTTACTTGTTCAAAATATACCATTTAAATCTACCATTATTTATGCACCACGAGGACCTGTGTGTGATGTTTATGATATAGATTTAGTAAATAGACTAATTAAAGAAGCAGATCCGCTTGCAAAAAAATATAAAGCTTGTATGTTAAAATTTGATCCACAAGTTATATATGATGAAAAATTAGATACGATGTATAAAAAAGCAAAGTATAAAACAACAGGATATAAACCAGATCCAGATGATTTAATACAACCAGGACATAATATGGTATTAAATATTGATGGAAAAACTGAAGAAGAACTTATGAAGAGTTTTGCTGAAAAAACAAGATATAATATAAGATTATCTGGAAGAAAAGGCGTAACTGTTAGATATTCTAGAGATAAAGAAGATTTAAAGAAATTCTACGAAATATATAAAATAACGACTATTAGAGATAAAATTGGTTGTAGGGATTATGAATATTTTGAAAGAATGCTTGAAGCATATGATGAAACAAAATTAAGAATATATATTGCAGAACATGAAGGAGAAGCTTTAGCTGCAGCAATAGCTACTAATATTGGTGGAGAACTATTTTATGTTTATGGAGCAAGTTCAAATGTAAAAAGAAATTTAATGCCAAACTATGCTATGCAAATGGCAATGATTAGATGGGGACTTGAAACAAATTGCAAAATATATAACTTTGGTGGTGTTTTAAATTTAGATCCAAATAATGGATTATATAAATTTAAAATAGGTTTTTGCAGAGAAGAAGGACTTGAAGAATACATAGGAGAAATAAATAAAGTATATAATCCTTTAATATATTTCATGTATACTGTAGGTATGCCACTTAAGAGAAAATTAGGCAGAAAACGTAGGAAATTAAATACTCACTAATATACATATAAATTTAACTCTTTGCATATTATATAACATGAGAATATGTAAAGAGTTAAAATTTTTTACTAAAGATTTCTTAGTAGATATAGTATGTATTTGTATAGTTGGAACTCTACTTCATTTTTTATATGAATTTTCTGGTGGTAATTTTCTTGTTGCAATATTTAGTGCAGTAAATGAAAGTATAGTAGAACATATAAAAATAGCAGTTATTTCAACATATATAGTAGCGATAACCAAAATGTGGATACAAGAAGAGCGAAAATATAACTTATGGTCATCATTATTTTTTAAGTTTGTTACACAGATTTTTGTATTAACATTATTATTTTTTAGTTATCAGAAAATAGTAAAAATTGAAAATGTTGTATTAGATATATTAGTCTTTTATATTAGCATAATATTATCTGAGATAGTTGAATATTTAATTGAACAAAAATTAAGCATTTCTGCTAAATTAGAAGATTTTTTTAAGTATATAAATATATTTATTATAATTATATTTATGGTATTAACATTCATTAAATTTTAAGGGAGGAAGAAAGATGTCAAGACAAACATGGAAACCAGGAACATTAGTATATCCTGTACCAGCTGTATTAATAACATGTAAGGATGAAGAAAGAGAAAATATATTTACAGTTGCTTGGACTGGTACTATTTGTACAGATCCAGCAATGACATATATTTCAGTAAGAAAAGAAAGACACTCATACGATATTATAAAAAGAAGTGGAGTTTTTTGCATAAATTTGACAACAGAAGAACTAGCATATGCTACAGATTATTGTGGTGTTAAATCTGGAAAAAATGAAAATAAGTTTAAAGCATTAAATTTAGAAACAGAAAAATGTTCACAAATAGACGTACCAATGCTAAAGAAAAGTCCAGTAACTATTGAATGTAAGGTTGAAGAAATAAAAGAACTAGGTTCACATGATATGTTTATTGCTAAGGTACTTGCAGTAAATGTAGATGAAAAATACATGGATGAAACTGGAAGGTTTGATATGGAAAGATGTAAATTAATGGCATATTCACATGGACATTATTATAAATTAGGAGAACAACTTGGTAAGTTTGGATTCTCTGTTAAAAAGAATAAATAGGTTAAAATGGCTTAGTTTAATACTAAGTCATTTTTTGTAATAATTTAGAAATATTAAAGATATAAATAAAATATAGAAAACAATAAATATAGCTAAATCAATGTATTTAAGCAATAATTATAAAATTACAGATATTTACATTTTAAAATTTATAGAATACAATTTAGTTATAATAAAATATCGGGAGGTAGATATATGAGAAGAAGTAGTATAATAACAATCATATTACTTGTATTAATTATTATTGGTTTAACAGTAGCACTTGTTGTTACTAATTTACCTAAAAATAATGAAGAAGATAATGTAGGTGTTGAAGATAATGTAAATCAAGATGATAGTGAATCTGATACAGTTAAATCTGATGAACCTAAACAAGTAGATTTAAATAGTAATGTTGCTGTTGAGTTAGCTAATATATTGCAACCAAGTTTAACTACTACAAAGTGGGATTTTTTCTATGAATTTCAAAAAGAAGTTTTAAATCAAGAAAATATGTCCAATACTAAAAAATTGGAAATTGCTTTTGATAAAGGCGGAGCAGGAAAAAAAATGCAAGCTGATCAAAGTATTGCTAAATCAGATATGGATGATGCAATGAAAAAAATTTTTGGAAACTCAAATTATAATCCAGAATCTTTTAACTTTGGATCATTGTTTTATAGTTATGATAATACTACCAATTGTTTTAAGCTTAAAGGAAATGGTGGTGGAGGACAAGGCAGCCATTATATAGCGGGAGTATATAAAATTGATGAATATTCAAATAGATATGAAGTTTATTCTAAAGCTTTAGTAATTGAATTTGGTGATTATAGTTTTTCAGAGGAATTTGGTAATAAAACTTTATGGTATATAAAAAATGCAGATTCGACATCACCAGAGTATGAAGTAGGGCATTATTATGAATATTCTGATACAAATGAGTCTTCATACGAAACAATTGAAAGTATAGTAAATGGAATATCTCCAAGAGAATTTGTACAAGTTAAATTAGAATATGGAGATTATACAAACGAGTATAAATTACTTACAAAATATTATGACCAAGCAATGGAATATAAACATACATTTATGAAAAATGAAGATGGCTCATATTATTGGGTAAAATCTGAAATATTATAAATATACAAACAACTTTATTGACATATAAAAACACTTTAAGTAGAGATACTTCAAATTTGAAGTATCTTTATTTGTTTTTTAGTAAATAATATTATTGGTGAGATAAAAAATGACAGAGGAAATTGAAGTAATAAAATATTTAATGACTAATATTGAAATCCATAGAATTATGCTAAGAGAGTTATATAAGAAAAAAGAAGTTAAAGACTATTTATATAGTTTCATTAGGTATCAAATGAGAGAGTATACAAGATTTAATGTTTCATTAAGAAGAATGCTTGAAACGAGAACAAAAAAAGTAACAGGAACTAAAAATGCAGTGCTTGGAATTGCAACAAGTCTTGGAAATAAAAATATAGATGTACAAAAAAGTGAGGATTATATTGAGTTTTTTAAAGAGGCAGCAAAAGTGAATATATTAGATTTAAAAAGATTAAAAGAAAATTATAAAATAACAAGTAAACATTTATTAAATTTAATATCTAGATTAGAAGAATTTGAACAAAAAAATATTGAAATAATAGATGGATTTAACTATACTACATAAATATTCAAGTTTACTGTAAAAATATTGCATAAAATGTTGCTTTTTTCAAATAAATATAGTATAATATAATCACTGTGAACTGAAGTGAGAGGGTGGCTAAAATCCTCTCACTTATGTTTAGAAACGAGGTATTAAATGAAAGTTGAAATCAAAGTGGAAGAATTAATTGAACCAATAATAAATGAATTAGGATTTGAGCTAGAATATGTTGAATTTGTAAAAGAAGGTTCAAACAATATTTTAAGAGTAGTTATAGACAAAGAGGGAGAAGGTCTATGGGTAGATGATTGTGAAACAGTAAGTAGGGCAATTGAAGATATTGTAGATAAGAATATTAATCAAGAATATGTGCTAGAAGTATCATCACCAGGACTTGAGAGACAACTTAAAACAATAAAATTATATAAAAAATATACTGGTAGAGAAATTCATATTAAGTTATTTAAAAAGCAAGACGACTTAAAAGAATTTGATGCTATAATTAAGTCAGTTAATGATGAAGAAAAAAGCGTTGTAGTTGAAACTGAAGAAAGTAAAGAAATTGAAATACTTCTAAAAGATATAACTAATGCATACACTACATATGATTTCAATGCAGCATTAAAAGGTAACACAGATAATGTTAACTTAAACAAGTTAAATAAATTTAATAAAAATAATTAAGATGGGGGAATAAAAAAATGAAGAGTGAAAAAATTAGTTCAAAAGAATTGTTTAATGCAATTGACCAACTTTTTGAAGAGAAAGGTATAACAAGAGAATATTTAATTGATTCTTTAAAATCTGCTTTAAAAGTAGCATATAAAAGAGATTTTATTAATACTCATTGCTTAGATGAAAGAGAAGAAAGAAAAAATACTAGAGAAGATGAATTAGTAAAAAGTGAAGAATCTGAAGAGAAAAAAGAAACTAAGAATGGATACTTAATACCACAAGATATTGATGTAGATATCTCTGAAAAAGATATTAAAGTATATTGTGTAAAAGAAGTTGTAGAAGAAGTAGCAGAAAAAGAACAAGGAGTAAAAATAGCTTTAGAAGCAGCAAAGAAAATATCCAAAAAAGTTAAAATTGGAGATATGGTAAAAGTAGAAGTTACTCCTAAAAACTTTGGAAGAATTGCAGCATCAACAGGAAAGAGTATTTTAATTCAAAAAATAAATGAAGCTGAGAAAAATTTAGTATATACTCAATATGCAGATAAAGTTGGACAAATTATTGTTGGTACAGTTCAAAAAACTGAAAAATATGGAATAATTGTAGATTTAGGAAGAGTAGAAGCTTTAATACCAACAACAGAACAAATTAAAACTGAAAAATTACAACCACATCAAAAAATAAAAGCATTAGTAACTAATGTTGTAAATGAAACAGGTATTTCATCACCTAAGATTACATTATCTAGAAAAAGTGAAAACTTTGTAAGAAGATTATTTGAAAATGAAGTTCCTGAAATAATGGATGGAATAGTTGAAATAAAAGATATAGCAAGAGAAGCTGGTAGTAGAACTAAAGTATCAGTTTGGTCTAATGATGAAAATATTGATCCAGTTGGAAGTTTAGTTGGTAAAAAGGGTATGAGAATACAACCAATTATTGATGAATTAAATGGAGAAAAAATAGACGTAATACCATATAGTGAAGATATACCAAGTTATATAATAAATGCTATATCTCCAGCACCAATACTCGCAATAGATATTAATGATGAAGAAAAAATTGCTACAGTTGTTGTACCAGATGAAGCATTAGTATTTGCAATTGGAGCTGGCGGACAAAATGTTAGACTTGCGGCAAAACTTACTGGATGGAAAATAGATATTAAAACAGAAACACAAATTAAAGAAACAGTAGTAGAATAGAAAAAGGTGATTTAATGAAGCCTATTAGATGCTGTATAGCATGTAAAAGTAGAAAAAATAAAGAAGAATTTTTTAGAATTGTAGCAGATAACGATAAAAATGCTATAATAGATAAAAATCAGAATATTAATAGTAGAGGAATATATTTGTGCAAAGATAAAAAGTGCATAACAAATATTCAAAAAGCTATTTTAAAAAATAAAGCAAATCTAAAAATAAACGTTGAAAACGAAAGTATATTAGAAGTATTAAAAGAATTGGGGGAAGAAGTTTGGGAAAATTAAAAGTATACGAATTAGCAAAAATGATGAACTTATCTAATACAGAAATGTTAGAAAAGTTAAATAAAATGGGGATAGAAGCAAAATCCCATTTATCAACACTTGATGAAAGTGAAGTAAATAAAGTAAAAGGTAATAATAAAAAAGCTGTTAAAGAAGACAAAAAACAAGAACAAGTTCATATTATTAGAAGAAATGTTAGAGTAATTAATACTAGTGAAGAAGGAAAAGAAGTTAATGAAATAACAACAAATGCAGCAGGAGATATTAAAAAATCTCATCAAAATACTGCAAATAGAACTTTAAATAACAATAGTGTTAATAATAAAAACAATAGTAATATGCAAAATAAAAATAGAAATAATTCTTTTGATAGAAGAAATAGATTTCAAAATAATAGAAACAACATAGTTATAACAAGAAATGGTAAACCAGTAGAAAAAGTTGAACCAGTTGTTCAAGAAAAGAAAATGGAAGTACCAGAAAAAGTTGAAGTTAAAAATGAAATTAAAACTGAAGCTACAAATACAGTAAATAAAGAAATAAAAGAAGAAGTAAAAGAGAGTGTAAAAACTATGGAAAAAAATGTTGCTATGAATAAAAATAATGAAAATACTATGAATAATAACTCTAGAAATACAAACAATAGAAATAATAATAACAATAATAATAGAAATTCTAGAGATAATAATTACAGAAAAAATAATAATTATAATTCCCAAAATAACCCAAATTATAATAATAGAAATTCAAATAATAATAGAGACAATAGAGATAATAACAGCAATAACAGAGATTTTAGAAAAAATAACAATAATTTTTCTCGTAATGGTCAAAATAACGATAGACCACAAAGAAATAACTTTAGAAGAGATCAAAGACAAAATTCAGATAATACTTCATATCAAGTTAATAAATTTATAAAACAAGCAGAAAAAGGTGCTGTAGAACAAAAAGAGTCAAGAGAATACAGTTCTGTAAATATTGATAGAGATAAGAAAAAATATAATGAAAAGAATGTATCAAATTTAGAGAATAGAAAAGAAAAAATAGATAAGAATAAATTAAGAGAAGAACATTCTAGAGTATCTACTGGAAAACTTAGAGGTATGGAAATTAATCAAGAAGGATTAATGGATTTATACGAAAGAGAAAGTGATTTATCAAGAAAAGGCTCAGGAAAGAAAAAAAATAAAGCTCAAAAAGTTGAAATGAAACAAACAAAAATTATTCCAATGACAGAAGTTAAACTTCCTGAAACTATGACTGTAAAAGAATTTGCAGAAGCAATTAAAAAACAAGCATCTGAAATAATTAAAAAATTATTCTCTATGGGAATAATGGCTACAGTAAATCAAGATATAGATTTTGATACTGCATATTTGATAGCTGGAGAATTTGGAATTACTGCAGAAAAAGAAGTAGTAGTAACTGAAGAAGATATTCTATTTGATGATAGTGAAGATAAAGAAGAAGATTTAGTTCCAAGACCACCTATAGTAGTTGTTATGGGACACGTTGACCATGGTAAAACATCACTTCTTGATAGACTTAGAAAAACAAATGTTATTGAAGGAGAAGCTGGTGGTATCACACAACATATTGGTGCATATAAGGTTAAAGTTAAAGATAGAGAAGTATGTTTCCTAGATACACCAGGACACGAAGCATTTACTGCAATGCGTGCAAGAGGTGCTCAGATTACAGATATAGCAATTATTATAGTTGCAGCAGATGATGGTATAAAACCACAAACAGTTGAAGCTATAGACCATGCTAAAGCAGCAGGAGTAAGTATACTTGTTGCAATTAATAAAATAGATAAACCAGGAGCAAATATAGACAGAGTAAAACAAGAATTATTAGAACATGATTTAGTTCCAGAAGAATGGGGCGGAGATACAATATGTGTTCCAATTTCTGCTAAAACTGGTGAAGGTATAGATAATCTTTTAGAAATGTTATTATTAATTGCAGATATGAAAGACTTAAAAGCAAATCCAGACAAACAATCTAAAGGTACAGTTATTGAAGCAAGATTAGATAAAAAAAGAGGTACAATTGTATCAATGCTTGTTCAAAGAGGACAATTAAATATTGGAGATACAATTGTTGTTGGAGATATGGTATCTAAAATTCGTGCTATGAAAGATGATAAAGGTAGATCTGTTAAAGCAGCTGGTCCATCAACTCCAGTTGAAATATTAGGTTTATCTCATGTACCTCAAACTGGTGATGTTTTCTATGAAGTTGAAAATGAAAAAGTTGCAAAACAATTAATTGAAAAGAGAATTGCAAAACAAAGAATGGACTTAATAAAACAAGGAAGTAAGATTACTTTAGATGATTTATTTGGTCAAATAAAACAAGGTAAGATAAAAGAATTAAATATTATAATTAAAGCAGATGTTCAAGGTTCTGTTGAAGCTATGAAAGATTCATTATTAAAACTTTCAAATGATGAAGTTAGAGTAAGAATTCTACATGCATCAACTGGTGGAATTAAAGAATCAGATGTAACACTTGCATCTGTATCAAATGCGATAATTATAGGATTTAATGTAAGACCTGAGCTTGCTGCAGAACAACAAGCTAAAAAAGAAAAAGTAGATATGAGATTATATAGTGTTATATATGATGCTATAAATGACGTTGAAACAGCTCTTAAAGGTATGATGCCTAAGAAATATAAAGAAGTTAAATATGGTACTGCTGAAGTTAGAAAAATATTTAAAATTACAGGTGTTGGTATCGTTGCAGGATGTTATGTAAAATCTGGTAAGATTTTAAGAGGCGCAATGGTTAGACTTGTAAGAGATAATATAGTACTTCTTGAAATTAAAATTGACTCATTAAAGAGAGAAAAAGATGATGTAAAAGAAGTTAACGAAAACTACGAATGTGGTATTAAACTTGAAAATTATAGTGATATTAAAGAAGGCGACATATTCGAATGCTTCACAATGGAAGAAGTTAAATAGGAGGATATAGTATGCAAAGACACGAAAGATTAGAACAAGATGTTAGAGTTGCATTAAGTGATATAATAATGAATGAAGTTAAAGAACCATCAGTTACAGGACTTATTTCTGTAACTGATGTTAAAATAACTCCAGATCAAAAATATGCCAAAGTATATGTTAGTATATATGGAAAATGCAATAAAAATAAAGTTATTGATGCACTTAAAAAAGCGACAGGATTTATTAAAAAAGAACTTGGTAGAAGAGTTAGAATGAGAAATATGCCAGATATTACATTTGAATTAGACAATTCAATGGAATATGGTGAACATATGGATAGAGTAATAAAAGAAGTAATGAATCAAGATAATAAATAGACTATTAAGTTTGGGGGGATTGTATTGTTTAAAGAGGCAAAAGAGATAATAGATAGTTCAAAATCTATATATGTAGTAGCACATATTAATCCAGATGGAGATGCAATAGGTTCAACATGCGCAATTTATTATGCACTAAAAAAGATAGGAAAAGATGTACATGTAGTAATGCCTTCATATTCAAGTGTATTTGAATTTTTACCTGGAACAGATACTTGTGTAAATTCAATTGAGGAAGATGAATATGATTTACTTATTGCTTTGGACTCTAGTGACTATACAAGACTTGCAATAGCTGAAGAAGAATTTAATAAAGCTAAAAAAGTAATTATGCTTGATCATCACCAAGTATCAAGGCCATATGGAGATTTTAGATATATTAATGATAAAAAATCTTCAGCAAGTGAAATAGCGTATCTATTTATTAAATATTTAGATATAGAAATAGATAAAGATATAGCAACTTTACTATATGCTGGTATTATGACTGATACAGGTAGTTTTAATTACAATAATACATCTTCAGATACACTTAGAGTTGTAGCAGATTTAATAGACTGTGGTGCTGAATCTGTAAAAGTATGTAAAAGACTTAATGATACAATGAAAGAAAATAAACTTAAACTTATTGCAAAAACTGTAGATAACATGGAAGTTTTTTATAATGGAAAAATGAGATATTCATATGTAAGTTTTGATGAAATACATAGTCTTGGAATTGATGATGAAGATGCAGAAGGAATGACAAATTATTTAAGAGCTGTTGAAGGAACAGAAGTAGCAGTATACGTTAGAGGAAAAAGTGATGGTAGCCTTAAAGTAAGTATGCGTTCAGGAGGAAATGTAGATATTTCTAAAATTGCAATAGCATTTGGTGGAGGAGGACATCCTAGGGCTGCAGGATACACAATGCAAGATGATATAGAAATAGAAAAACAAAAATTAATTAAAGCTGTAGGAGAGATGATATAATGATAATACCACAAACTAAGAATGGAATTTTAAATATAGATAAACCTCAATGTATTACATCACATGATGTAGTAGATGCAATACGAAAAATATTTCCAGATCAAAAAGTTGGACATACTGGTACTTTAGATCCACTTGCAACAGGTGTTTTACCAATTTGTATTGGAGAGGCTACAAAACTTAGTGATAAATTAACATGTGAAAACAAGAAGTATAGTGTTAAAATGCTACTTGGAGTAGAGACTGATACATATGATATAACTGGAAGAATAGTATTTGCTAGTGTTTTAAATAAAGATGAGATTTATATAAAAGAGAGAATTAAAAGATTTATTGGTAAACAAATGCAAATGCCACCTAAATATTCAGCTATAAAAGTTGAAGGAAAAAAATTATATCAATATGCAAGAGAAGATAAAGATGTTGAGATAAAACCTAGAGAGATAGAGATTTATAGTATAGATAATATAAAGATAGATTTAGAATCAAAAGAAGTAGCTTTTGATGTAGCATGTTCAAAAGGAACATATATTAGAAGTTTAGTTAATGATATAGGTAAAAAAATAGGTTGTGGTGCGACTATGACTGAACTAAGAAGAACTCAAACTGGTAACTTTAAAATAGAAGATAGTATTTCTTTATATGATTTCTTGAAAATGGATTATTTAGATATGTTAAATAAAATTATTTCTATAGAAAATTACTATGATGAAAATAAAAAAATAACTCTATCAGATGAAGAACTTCATAAATTTTTAAATGGTGTTAAAATGGAAGTTCAGTCATCAGATCAAATAGTTAGAGTGTATAATAAAGGAAAGTATATTGGACTTGGTACAATAGAAGATAAAAATTTAAAAAGATTTATTGTTGAATAGAAAGGGAGACCTTTCTATTTTTTTTCATATTTTTACATATTGACAATATATATGTAATGTGGTATTATATGAATATATGAACATATATTCATATAAAAGGAGGTAACATGGAAGAAGAACATCATAAAGATATATATAATGATTTAGCAGATCTGTTTAAACTTATGGGAGATCCAACAAGAATTAAAATATTATTTTGTTTGTCAAAAAAAGAAATGTGTGTACTAGATATTTCTGAACTAATAGGTATGACACATTCAGCAGTTTCACATCAACTTGCTAATCTTAAAAATGCAAGAATGGTTAAAGCTACAAAAAAAGGAAAAGAAGTATATTATTCATTAGATGATGATCATGTTGAAAAACTTTTTGATTTAGCAATAGAACATATTAAGGAGGGAAGATAATATGTGTGAACATGAAGGACATTGTCATGGTTGTGGTCATGAGCATAATCATGAGGAAGAAGAATTAACATTAACAAATAAAATATTAACCGTTATAGGAATTATAATAGCAGTAATTGCGTTTATATTTAGTAATAAAGCATTTTCAATGTATTTATATATTATAGCATACTTAATGATAGGTTATGATATTATTATAAAAGCAATAAAACATTTATTTTCTAAAGATATGTTTGATGAGAATCTTATAATGACAATTGCAACTTTAGGTGCAATGATAATAAAAGAATATAATGAAGGAATAGCTGTTCTTGTATTATATAAATTTGGTGAATTTTTACAAGATAAAGCAGTTGATTCGTCAAAGGAGAAAATAGGAAAAGTTTTAGATTTAAAAATAAATGAAACAACTCTAAAAAATGGTACTGTTAAGAAAACAGAAGATGTTAAAATTGGTGAAATTATACTAATAAAAACAGGAGATAGAGTACCACTAGATTCAATATTACAAAGTGAAAATGCACAACTAGATATGTCAGCTTTAAATGGAGAAAGTACATATGTAGATGTAGAAAAAGGAAAAGAAGTATTATCTGGAAGCATAAATGTAGGTGGAGCAATTTATTTAGAAGTAATAAGAGAAGAAAAAGATAGTGCAGTATCTAAAATAATTGAGCTTGTAGAAAGTGCAAGTAAAAATAAATCGAAAACAGAAAAGTATATTTCTAAGTTTTGTAAATACTATACACCAGTAGTAATATTGCTTGCAATTATTTTACCATTTATACTTAAAGTAGATTTAAGTGAAGCTATTTATAGGTCATTAAATTTCTTAGTTATATCATGTCCATGTGCATTAGTAATATCGATTCCATTAGGATTTTTTGTTGGAATGGGGGCCGCAAGTAAAAAAGGAATACTTGCCAAAGGTACTGTATATTTAGATAAATTAACTAAAATTGATGAAATATATATGGATAAAACAGGTACAATAACTGATGGTAAATTTTCTGTTAGTAAAGTTGTATCAACATCGGATATTTCAGAAAAAGAAGTGTTGGAATATATTGCTATTGCTGAATCAAAATCTAATCATGTAATTGCTAAATCTATAATAAAAAAATATGATAAAGAAATAGATGAAAATAGAATAACAAAGCATGAAGAGATATCAGGATATGGAATTGTAGCTACAATAGATAACAAAGAGATAGTTTGCGGAAATAGTAAGATACTAGAAAATAATAATATTAAATTTGAAAAGAATTTGAATTCAGGAACAATTGTATACTTAAGTATAGACTCAGAATATAAAGGATATATAATTCTTTCAGATATGATAAAGACAGGAGCAAAAGAACTTACAGAAAATCTACATAAAAAAGGAATATCTAAAGTTGTTATGCTTACAGGAGATAGAAAATATGCAGCAGAAGAAGTGGCAAAACAAATTGGTGTAGATAATGTGTATTATGAACTATTGCCACAGGATAAAGTAAGGATAATTAATGATGCTAGAGCTACAGGAAAAAATGTTGCTTTTGTTGGAGATGGAATTAATGACAGTCCAGTAATTGCAAGTTCAGATGTTGGTATTGCAATGGGAAAAGGTTCAGATATAGCAATTGAAACGGCAGATGTTGTTTTAATGACAGATGAACCAGAAAAGATTGTAGAAGCAATAAGTATATCTAATAGAACTAAGAGAATTGTAAATGAAAATATAGCTATAATTTTAATTGCCAAAATATTATTTTTAATATTAAGTGTTATTGGAAAGACAAATATGTGGATAGCAGTATTTGCTGATGTAGGAGTAGCTTTAATCTCAATATTTAATTCATTGAGAATATTTAGATTTAAAAAGTAAAATAATAAGACTAACTTAGGTTAGTCTTATTATTTTTTTTATTCTTTTTTTCTAATTTATTTTGTTTTCTTTTAGTTTTCAAATTTTCTTTTTGTAATCGTATATCTGCTTTTATTTTATGAAGTTCAAGTTTAAATTCATTAACTTGAGATTTAAAACCTTTAAATTCAAAATCTGGAAAAGCTTCAAGTAGTCTTTCAATTTGAAAATTTCTTCTACTTACAATAGTTTTTCTTAATTCGCTTAATTCTTTATAAATATATAATTCAGATAATTTTTCATGTAATGGATGCGTATCTTTTAATTTTTCAGCAGATTCTTTTAATGTAGTTAAACGTTCTTTTAAATTTAGTAGTGTAGCTACAGTAGAACCAGTATCAATTCCCATAATTGTAATTAAGCTTAAGCAAATAAGTTGTAGTAACTCTGTAGGTATGTTTAAAATAAAACTTGAAACAGCAGGATGTACAATGTATGTTAATAATAATCCTAAAACTGCAAATTCTAATGAATTTAAAAGACATATTCTACCATTTATATTAAATTTCCTTTTTGAATAATCCCACCATTTTGCATTAAACATTTTCTCTAGAATAAAACTTGAAATATATTCTAATGTAGAAGTGAAAATCATTCCTAAGAAAAATACTTTTAATGGTGAATCTACAAAATTATCTAAAAATGAAATTATAAGTAATGAACCATATCCATATATAGGACAATATGGCCCAAATAGAAATCCACGATTTGTCCATTTTCCATCAAGCATTCTGCAATATAATGTTTCAACGCACCAACCTAAAACACTATAAATGAAAAAATATATAAAAAATGTAAAAAAATCAGACATTTTTATCACCTTTAAATACATTATATATAATTGAATATTAAAAGTCAAATTAGAAAAATAAATTAAAAAATTGAATAAAAAAATATCATTGAGAAAAAATAATAGTAAAAGTAAAAAAATGGAGGATAAAAATGAAAACGAAAAAATATTTTTTTATTATTATGATATTTTGTTTATTAGCTTTCGTACCAAAGAAAACAATAGCGTTAACTTCTGGTGCGGCTAAGTTTGATACATTATATATTAGTATTCCAGAGCATGATGCTGCATTTGGAAGGCCAGCTTTATCATATTACACATTAGATGGAAGAATGGCATACTGTCTTCAGATGACAGTACCTATTGTAAAGACCCAATATGAAGCTTATGGATATAATGATCCAAGACTTGCATATGCGTTAGTGGCAGATCATGGATATACTGGAAATGTTGCAGCAAGTTTCCAAATAAGGCAGGCAGTAATTTGGGCATTACTTGGTCAAATTAATATAGAAAATCTACAACCAGGTGATCCAGGCTGTGTTCAAGCTGCTAAAAACTTATATTATGCGGCTGCATCATATTCTGGAAGTGTAGGTGCACCTAACATATCAACATCAACAATAGATTTTAATATTGAAGGAATGCAATATGTATCTAATGTTATAAGTGTTGGAAGAGCTGCAAATAATAGTCATTATGATATTACATTAGGAGGATTTCCTGCTGGAACATATATTACAGATATGAATGGTAATCCTATGCAAACTTCTGGTATTACATGGGATAGTACTTTCCAAGTAAGAATACCACTTGAAGTAATAACTTATGACATTAATTCAATAGATATGGTTGCAAATGGTGTGGGGAATGTATATAACACCAGTGCTGCTTTCCGTTCAGTTGGTTTACCATCACAAGAATTACTTTCTGCAGATGCAACTTCAGGTACATCTACTAATGGAAGTAGATTTAATCTTGCAAGACAAATAAGAGCAATAGGAAATTTAAACATAAGAAAAATAGATGAATATGGAGAACCAGTAGCAAATGCTACATTTCAAATAACAAATGGAAGTATAACTTTAACTGGAGTAACAGACGGAAATGGTAATATATCATTTGAAGAATTACCAGCGGGTCCTTATACTGTTATAGAGACAAATGTACCAGAAGGCTATTATAATGATAGAAACAATATAGATATAAATGTAATAACTGGTATAACAGTTACAGCAACCAAAACAAACAAAGAGAGTAAAGGTAGAGTAAGAATTGTAAAAAGAGATGCTGAAACTGGTAATGTTGCACAAGGAGACGCAACACTCGGAGGAGCAGTATATAAAATTTATGCTACAGAAGACATATATGCAAGAAATGGAAAAACATTATTATTTACTGCTGGTCAAGAAGCAGGAACTTGTATAACAGGAGCTGATGGTGTTAGTAATCATGTAGATTTACCAGTTGGAAATTATATGTATAAAGAAGTAACACCATCTACTGGATATAATATAAATAATGAAGAAATAAACTTTAATATACAATATGAAAATCAATTTGTAGAATTTATGGAAAGATCATTTACTAGTGAAGAGGCTGTAAAGAAAAATGATATTGAAATAATTAAAAAATTACAAAAAACAGATTCTACTCCACAAATGAATTTAGCAGGAGCACAATTTTCTGCAACTTTAAAAAGTGATAGAAGTAAAGTATACTATTCAGAACTTACAGATGAGAGTGGATATTGTATAATTGAAAATCTTCCATATGGTACTTATGAAATAGAAGAAATAATAGTTCCAGACGTAGCACTAAAAATAGATAATTTTGATGTATTTGTAGAGCAAGATTCATCAGAAAGAGGTCCATATCAATATACAAAAGAAAATGTTGCAAAAAAAATGCAAATTACAATATTTAAAGAAGATATAGAAACAGGTAGAATTACTCAAGGTGATGCAAGACTTGAAGAATCTGAATATACAATATATAGAGATGAAGCTTTAACAGATGCTGTAGAAACGGTTACTATTTCAAAACAAGAAGATGGAAGTTATACAGCTGTTACAGGAAATTATTTAGTTGGAACATACTATATAAAGGAAACTAAAAGACCAGAAGGTTATTTGATTGATGAACAAGTATATAAAGTTGTTCAAGTTCCAAGTGAACAAACAGTTGAATTTTCATATCATGAAATAACTTCAAAAGAACTTGTTGAAAAAGGAAGCGTATATATTGTAAAATATGCAGATAACAATACAAACTTTGAACAAGGATCTACTACAAAAAATCCAGCAACAGGTGTAGAACTTACACTTACACTTGATTCAAAACCAGAAACAAAATATACGGCAGTTGTAAATGATATTGGTTATGCTGAATTTATAGATATACCTTATGGATGGTATACTATTACAGAAACAAAGAGCTTAGAGTTTATAGATATAATGGATCCTCAACCGCTATATATTTCTTATGATAAACAAAAATTATATTATATAGTTCAAGATCCTAGAAATGAAAGAAATCTAAAAATTGTAAAAAAAGATTCAGAAACAGGAAAAATAATTCCCCTTGCAGGTTCAACCTTTAAGGTTTGGGATATAGCTCAAAATAGATATATTAAACAAATATTTAATTATCCAACACCATCTCCTGTTGAAATTGAAGAATTTGTTACTCAAAATGATGGAACACTTATATTACCAGAAGGACTTATTCCTGGTCAATATGAATTAGAGGAAGTAAATGCACCATATGGATATACATTAAATGATAAAAGAGTATCATTTACTATTAATGCAACTACACCAGAAAATCCAGTTCAAGAAGAACTAATTACAGTAGACTTTCCAGATACTGCTCAAAAAGCAAGAGTGGTTGTATTTAAAAAAGGTGAAGTTTTAACTAGTACTTCTCAAGAAGGTGAAATATCAAGACCAGTTTTTGAAGAAAAAGGTCTTGAGGGAGTTGAATATACAATAACAGCTCAAGAAGATATTACTACACCAGAAGGAACTGTAAGAATGAACTCAGGTGATACAGTAGTATTTAAAACTGGAGAGGATGGAATAGGAATGTCCCCTGAGCTATATCTAGGTAAATATTCTATTAGAGAATCAGCTACTGTTAATGGATATTTAATACAACAAGAAGAAATACCTTTTGTTCTTGAATACAAAGGTCAAGAGATAGATATTTATGATAAAAATATGGACTTTATAGATATTAGACAAAAATTAAGTTTGAAATTAAGAAAGAATATGCAAGAATCAAATTATGTAGGATTACTTAAAGAGGCATATAAGGATGTTGAACTTGGTGTATATACAAGAGATGAAATAACAGATTACAAAGGTAATGTAATAATACCAAAAGATACATTAGTTGATATATTATATATAGATTCTGATGGAACATCTAGTGATAATTATGATTTACCAATTGGAAAATATTATATAAAAGAAAAAGCAACAAATGAAAATTATGTATTAACAGAAAATGAATACGATTTTGAATTTACAACTTCAGATAATGTTACTCCTGTTATTAATATTAATTTAAAAGATACAATTCAAAATAATTTAGGAGAACTTGGTAGGTTTATACTATATAAATATTCTGAAGAAAATAAAAACATAATACAAAGAATAGCAGACTTCTTTAGTGGTGATACTGTTGATAGAACGCATGCTTTATCTGGTGCTAAGTTTAAATTATATTATGATGATAATGGTGAAGCTAAAGAGTTAGTAACTAAAACAGGAATAGCAGAGTATATAACAAATAAAAATGGTGAAATAATTATAACAGATTTACCATATGGAAAATATTATTACCAAGAAGTAGAAGCGCCAAGAGGTTATGAAATAGATAATACAATATATCCGTTTGAAGTTACTAAAGATCATGTATCAGAACCTTTAAGAGTTGAAGTCTCAAATAAATTAGTGGATATAAAAGTATTTACAAAAATTGATGCTTTTGATTCGCAAGTTATTCCAGATTGTGAATTTGAAATTTTAAATGAAGATGAAGAGCCAATATATCATGATACAACAGATGAAAATGGTGAATTCTATATGCCAATTGATTTATTAGAAGTAGGAAAGATATATTATTATAAAGAAATTAGTGCTCCAGAAATATATGACTTAAATGAAGAACTACATGAATTTGTATTACGTGAAGATGGAACTATAAGTATTACTCAAGTAGAAAACTTAAGAAAAACTTCAAAAGTTAAATTATCTAAAACAGATTTCTTAGGTGGAGAAAAAATTCCAAATTGTACATTTGTACTTGAAAGTACAGAAGGAGATTATAGAGTAGAAGGAACTACTGATGAAAATGGTGAATACTATTTTGAAGATGTACCTTATGGAGAATACACTTATACTGAAATAAGTGCACCAGAAGGATATAGAATAGATACAACTCCTCATAGATTTAGAGTAGGAAATGAAGAGGAAGAAATAAAAGTCACAAATGAAAAACTAGTTTTCACAGGTGATATACAAGTACTTTTAACTACTATTATCATGCTAGCATGTATAGCAGGAGTTTCATACATAATCTATAAAAATAGAGAAAAAATAATAGAAAAAATAAATACTAGAAAGTAATGTTTATATTGAAGAGAATATCCATAAATGTTGGATATTCTCTTTATTTTACTTAATGTGAAATATTGATGAAATTTGTTTGTAATATTATGTAATAAATAATATTAAATTGTTGATTTTTAAATTTATCATGTTGAAAATAAAAATTCTTAATGATATGATTGTAATATCAGAAAATAAAATAAATTTATTTTTTGGGAGAAAAATAAAAAAAGAGAGGGAGAGGATATATGAAAATAAGTAAGCTAAAATATGTATTTGCTTTCGTACTTTTAGTTGCAATGTCAGTTATAAGCACTAATGTACAAGCAGTTACAATGCCTAATAATGGACAAATAAAGTTAAGTACTATTGTAGCATCTCAACTTGCAGCTATCGTTGATGGCGATGATTCATCAACACAAGTTGTAGATAAAACTGTAAAAAGCTTTAACACTTCTTACAATACAACTATATTAGGAACAACTATGAATCCAGTACAAGCTTATACTTTAAAAGTAAAAAGTTCAGGTGCAAGCATCAAAGCTTACAGTTTAACTGTAGGAAATGTTGCTACACAAGATGCTGAATTCGAATATGCAGGAACTTCTTCAAACGTAAGAATTGGACTTGGTTTAGCATTCGGACTTAATAATTCATTAAGTGCTGCTGAATTAGATAACCAAGCTGCATTAAATGAATATGCAAAAGCATATTCACATGCTACTCAAGTATATGTTTGGTTAGCAAATGCTGGTGCTTTAGGAACTGCTAATGAAGAAGCAGCTAAAGCAACTTTAAATGGAACAGAATTAGATAGATATACATATATCAGAAATTCTGTAGAACAATCTTTATTAAAACCTTCATACGCATACAATACACAAGCAGATGCAAATGCTAATGCTATTGAAATGGGATGGAGTGAACAAAACCAAAGATATGAAGTAACATTACAAGATACTAATGCTCTAGATACAATGGCTCTAGTTAACCTAGCAGTTCAACCTGGATCTGGAATTAGTTATAGTAAAAATGGAAACAACATAACTTTCTATACAACTGAACAAGTTGGTTCTGCATCAAATCCAGTTGCAGTTTCTATTACAAAATCAATAAATGGTGGTAGATATGTTGCTGGTGTTGCATCACTTAAAGATGGTTCAAAAGATTTTGCATACTTAACTGGTTCATCATATAACAATGATGTATATTATGCAAGTTTCTATACTAATGCTTTAAGAGTTAAAGTTGTTAAAACTTTAAAAGCAAATGCAGCAAATCCAAATACTGGTGATGCTACTGTTGAAGGTGCAAGATATGGTGTATATTCAGATGCCGCTTGTACACAATTAGTTCAAGAATTAATAACTGATAGAAACGGTGAAGCTGTTACAAATCCAGTTGAATTTAAAGATTACTATGTTAAAGAAATAGATGCATCTGAAGGATGTAAAGTTAATGGAACAACAGTAACTGCAGCAGCTGCTTCTGCTAAAGTTGAAGCAAATGGTCAAAGAGTAGTAACTGTAGAATCTAAAGAAGATGTAATATATGGTGGATTCCAAATGATCGTTTCAAATAGCGATTTAAGTGGAAGCACAACAAAAACACCTTCTGTTGGATCTGAAATTACATTAACACTTGATAGTGATCCAAACCAAGTATATGTAAAAACAGTTGACGCTAATGGATATGTGGATTTCACAACTATACCATATGGTCATTATACATGTACAGAAACAAAAAGACCAAATGTTACAGGAAGCGATAAATTAGATCTTATGGATCCAATAAGCATTTATATAAATTCTGAAGAAACATTTATATATTCAAAAATAGTTAACACAGAAGTAGCACAAAGATATATTAAAATCTTAAAAAGTGATGCTGAAAGTGGAAAATTAGTAACTGGTACTGCTACTACATATAGAGTAGTAAATTCAAGAGGAGAAACAGTAGTTCAAAAAATAATGAACCCAAAACCAGCTGAATTACACGAATATGTTACAGCAGATGATAAAGCAGTTTATGGATATGTAGTACTTCCAGAAAAATTACCAGCTGATACATATAAAGTATATGAAGTTACAGCTCCATATGGATACTACAACCAATCAGCTAAAACAAATCAACCAATAGCTACATTTACTGTAGAACCAAACTCAGTAGAAGACTACGACAGACATCAAATAGTTGAAGTTCAAACTGAAAATAAACCTCAAAAAGGTATATTAACAATAAGTGTAAGAGGAAATGTTTTAACTGGAACAAATACACAAAGTGCATATGGACAAGATAATGTAAATCGTCCAGCATACTCATCACAACCAATCGAAGGAGCTACTTATGAAATAACAGCTCTTGAAGATATAGTAACTGGTGATGGTGTAGTTCATATGACTAAAGGAGAAACAAGAACTTTAGGAACTACAGATGCAAATGGTCAAATAACAGATAAACTATATATAGGATCTTATAGCATTAGAATGGTTTCTGCTCCAGAAGGATATGTATTAGATTCAACTGAGAGAACTATTAATGTTACATACCAAGATCAAAAAATAGAAGAATGGAATTTACCAACTGAAAACTTTACATTAGTTAGACAAGATTATGATTTAGATATAACTAAAGTATTTAGTGGATTAAACTTCTATAAACAAAAAGTATCTGAAGATGGAACTGTTGAAGTTATAGCTTTAGATGAAGGAGCATACGCTGATGTTATTGTTGGAATATATGCTTCAGAAGATATTAAAAATGTTTATGGAAATACAATCATTGCTAAAGATACATTAGTTGATGTTGTAATCTTTGATGAAGATGGAAAAGGAACTTTTGCTTCTGAATATCCAATGGGTAAATTCTATGCAAAAGAAATTGCTACAAATATAAACTACGTTCTTTCAAATGAAAAATATGAATTTGAAACAAAACCAACAAATAACACAGATGCAAGATTTGCAGTTAGTGTTGGAGAAATTGTAAATGAAGCTTCAAAAGAAAACAAACTTCAACTTACAAAAATAGAAGAAGTTATGGTTGAAGTAGAAGAAAAATCTATTTTCCAATCATTATTAAATAAATTTGAAAGTTTTGCTGAAGGAGTTCTTGAAGGATTATTAAGTGATGTAGAAAAAACTACACCAGTAACAAGATTATCTGGAGCAAAATATGTAGTATATTATTTAGGTGAAGATGGACAATATTATAAATTACTTGAAAAAGTAGGTGAAGATGAATTCGTTGAAGTTGTTCGTACAACTGATGAAAATGGAGAAATCTTAATTGAAAGTCTTCCATATGGAAGCTATGCTGTTGAAGAAACAGAAGCTCCAAGATATTATGACTTAAACGAAAATAAATACAGATTTGAATTAACACCAACAGCTAAAGAAGCTGAACTTGTATTACAAGATGTTCGTACAATTGTTAATATAACAATCGCAGTTCAAGACGAAGATGGAAACTTACTAAAAGATGCATTAGTTCAATTAGTAGATCCAGAAACAAACAAAGTTGTATATGAAGCAGAAACAGATGAAGATGGTATAGCTCACTTTGAAAAAATTAGAGCTGGAAGATATATCAGACAAGTAACTGCTTTAGGTGAGCAATATGTTGTCCCAGGAGCAAAAGAAATATATGCAGAAGAAGATTCTGATCTTGTAGAAACAGTTAATGTTAAATTCATAACTGGTAATATCTTAATTAATAAAACTGATGATGAAACTGGTGAAGTAGTAGCTGAATGTCTATTTACTATAACTAATGAAGAAGGTGAAGTAGTAGCTGAAGCTAGAACAGATGACAATGGTCAATTATTAGTAACTGGTTTAAGATATGGTGTATACTATGTTGAAGAAACAGAAGCTGCAGAAGGATATGAAAAATCTGATTTAGTATTTGAAGTAACAATTACTGAAGATGGACATACATATGTAGTTGACTTTACAAATGTTCCAACTGGAGATATTGCTGTAGCATTATATGCAGTACTTGCTTTAGTATCTGTAGCAGCTATAACAATGACAGTTAAAAAATTAACAAAAAACTAATTTAATTAGTAAATAAAAAGAAGATGAAGTAAAATTCATCTTCTTTTTTATATTTGTTGATTAATTTTGTAAAACAATGTAAGATAGAAGTATAGATAAAAAAGTTGGAGGTATATATGAAAAAAATAAAAATGTTAGCTTTCATTACTACATTGTTTTTTGTTATTATTTTAGCATCACAAGAAATAAATGTAGTTAATGCTAACGAATCTGTTTTAAAACAAAATTCTGAAATTTCAGATTTTATGAGAGCATCTACAATTAAATTGGTAGCTCAAAATTATACTAAAAGAGTAATAGATATAACATATTTAGCTATGGGTGATGAAGTAGGACATAATCATGTTTATGAAACTAAATATGATAATTCTATTCACTGGAAAGAATGTATTATTTGTAATAATAAAATTGAAAGTGCATCACACACTTATAGTGAAACATGGACGTTAGGAGACAGTTGTTCATACTTAAATAAATTAGTTCATGCTTGTAGTTGTGGATATTCATATCAAACAGGTAATACTAGAGCTCATAGAAGTTATGAAGCTGTAAAAGGTTATTCAAGTTCTAGACATCAAATAGGATATTGTGGATATTGTGATGCAGTTGAGGGAAGTTATGTTGAAAAACATTATGACGCTGGTGGAGAACTAGGATGTGGAACTGGAAGAAGTGGGACTTGTTCTAAATGTGGTTTAGTAATTAGTGCTGGAATTCATGAATCATGGATTCGTCCAATGCTTGTAAACGGTAATACTTATGAGGCACATGGAAATATTTCTCCATGTAATAATTGTGGCAAAAATTTAATAACAGATATAGTGTCAACTGTTTCATATAATGGAAATAAGATTATATATGATATGACAGTAACTTATCCATGGGATATGAGCAAAGCTCAAAGTTTTAATGCAACAGCAGTGTTTTATCCAAATAATACTGGAACAGTAACTAATTCTTCTTATAAAATAAGTGGAAACAAAATTACATATCATATAGAAGGACAAATGATTGATAATTATGAAAGGTCAACTATTCTATGTTATAATCCAGCAGTTGTAACTGGTGATGGTACAAGATTTAGTATTCATCAAGATGCTTATGTTGTTGCAGAAAAAACACCACCAACTATTTCAAATATTTCTCAAAGAGATATTACATCCTATGAGGGATGGAGTACATCAAAAGAGATAACTATAACAGGAACTGAAAACTATTGTGGTTCTGTAACAATAAGTGTTACAGATGACGATGGAAATGTATATGTAGACAATGCTAGTGCAATTGTAAATAATAGGGTGTATACATATAGTTTTATACCTCAAATTGAAGCAGATGAAAATGGAAAAGAACTAACAGTAACAGTTAAAGATAAGTTAGAAAATACTTATAATCAAAAGTATACAGTGTATAAAATAGATAATTATACCCCAACTTTTGTAGGAGATATGACTTTTAATACACCATGGTCAAAATCTAAAGATATAACATTTTGTGCAAAAGATGGTGGAATAAAAAATATAAAAATAGGTTTTAATGATGAAGCAGATTTACAACTTGCAGATGAAGTAGATGGATTATATCAAAGAGAATATACTTTTGTAGGAGATGTTTATGGACAAACTGTAGCTCGTGTGTATGCAGAAGATGCTATTGGGAATATAACATCAGAATATGTAAAAATAGGAAACTTAGACAATACTGCTCCAACAATAACTAGTTTAAATAAAAATTTAAATGTAAGAGAAGATTATGCTACATTAGATGTAACCGTAAATAGTAATGATATTAATTCACAACTTGGATTAAGTGGATCTGGTGTAACACATTATGCTATAACTACATCAAATGATATACCAGATGAAGATTCAGACATTTGGCAAGAAGATAATTTATTTAGTATAGCAGAAAATGGAACATATTATTTATGGGCTAAAGATTTAGTTGGAAATGTTTCTATTTCAAAAGAATTAGTAGTTACTGAACTAACTGCAGAATATAAGGTAAAACATTATATAATGAATGTTGATGGAGTAGAATATACATTAAAAGAAACAGAAGAATTTACAGGAAATGTAAGAGAGGAAGTTACGCCAAATATAAAAGAGTATACAGGATTTACTTCACCAGAAACAGAGACTAAAAGAGTAAGTGAAGATGGAACAACAATTATAGAATATTATTATACAAGAAATAAATATAATGTTAATTTAACTAAAGATATTGGAGTAGAAAGTTTAATTGGTAATGGAGAATATTATTATGAATCAGATGTTATAATAGATGCTAATTTAAAAGAAGGTTACGTTTGGGATAAATGGACTGGAGATAAAGATGTATTAGATAAACAATTTAAAATAAAAATGCCAGATAATAATGTAACATATAATGCAAATACTTTAAAACAATCAAATGTATTAACAAAATATGTAGATGAAAATACAGGATTAGAAATTCCAGAAGTAGATGGTATAACAACTATATACATAGAAGGAAATAATTATACAACAGATAAAAAAGAAATACCAGGTTATACATATACAAAAGATACAGAAAATACAAGTGGAGTAGTAGGAAGAGAATATGTAGAAGTTATATACTATTACAAGAAAAATAGTAGTGTAACAGTAAAATATGTAGATATGTTAGATAATAACAAAGAAATATCAGAAAAAGTAATAATAACAGGACTACAAAATGATGATTATGAGACAGAACAAAAAGAAATATCAGGATTTATATTTGTAGAAACTGAAGGAGAAACAAATGGTAAAATGGCATTTGATCCTACAGAGGTAATATACAAATATAAGAAAGCATCAAATGTAACTGTTAAGTATATAGATGAAAATACAGACGAAACAATAATAGATGATGTTGTAAAAACATATAAAGAGGCAGATATATATACTACAGAAGAAAAAACATTTGAAGGATATGAGTTAATAAATAAAACAGAAAATACATCAGGTACAGTAGGAAGAGAAAATATTGAAGTAGTATATACATATAAGAAAGTATCAGCAGGTGTAGAAATAAAATATATAGACCAATTAACTGGAGATGAAATAGCTACAAAAGAAGTAAAAACAGGACTAGAAAAAACACCATATACAAGTATAGCAAAAGAGATAGATGGATATGAATTAGTAGTAACACCTCAAAACTCTAGTGGAGAAATGACAGTAGAAAAAATAACAGTGGTATATGAATATAGAAAGAATTCATATGTAATAACAAAATATGTAAACGAAAATAATGGATATGAATTAGAAACACAAAAAAGTAAGAAATATAAAGAAGGAGATTCATATACAACAGAAAAACTAGATATAGAAGGATATACATACACAAGAGATACTGAGAATACAGAGGGAACAGTAGAAAGAAAAGATATAACAGTAACATATTATTATAAGAAAAATACTAGTGTAACAGTAAAATATATAGATATGTTAGATAATAATAAGGAAATAGTAGAGAAAGTATTAATACCAGGATTAGAAAATGAAGATTATGAGACAGAACAAAAAGAAATATCTGGATATATATTTGTAGAAACAGAAGGTGTAACAAGTGGAAAAATGTCTCAAAATCCAACAGAAGTAATATATAAATATAAAAAGGCATCAAAACTAATAACAAAACATATAGATGCAAATACAAATGAGAATATAATAGAAGATATAATAAAAACATATAAAGAGGGAGAAGAGTATGAAGCATATGCACAAAATTTAAGTGGATATGTATTAGTACAAGAACCAGATGAAAAAACAGGAGTAATGGGAAGAGAAGATGTAGAAAAGACATTCTATTATAAGAAAATCTCAGGAGGACTGGTAGTAAAATACGTAGATAGAATAACAGGAAATTTACTAGATCAAGAAAAATATACAGGAAATGAGAATGATAATATAACACTAGAAGAAAAAACATTCTTAGGATATGTACTAGATGAAAGACCAAATTACAATCAAATAGAACTAGGAGTAGATTCAAAAGAAATAACATTTTACTACAAAAAATCAATAGATATGGATGTTATAGGAATAGACCAGGAAATAGGAGAAGAAATATATAGTACAAAGATAAGTGGAATAGAAGGAGATACATATACAACAACAGGTAAAACAGTAGATGGATATGAATTAGTAAAAACTCCAGAAAATGCAACAGGAACTTTTGATAGAAATAATACAAAAGTAACATATGAATACATAAAAATAGGAGAAGTAAAAGTAAGATATATAGATAAAGAAACAAACACAGAATTAGATAGTTATACAATAAGTGGAAAGTCAGGAGATAACTATACTACAGAAGAAAAAGAATTTAAAAATTATTATTTAGTAGAAGTAGTAGGAGAACAAGTAGGAATAATAAAAGGAGAAACAAAAGAAGTAATATACTATTATGAACTAAAGATGGGAAAAGTAATAGTAAGATATGTAGATGAAAAAGGAAATGAATTATTAAAAGAAGAATTAGAAGGAAAAGTAGGACAAGAATATAAAGCAGAGATAAAAGAAATAGCAAACTATGAAGTAGTAGAAATAACAGATAATACACAAGGAAAATATGTTGATGGAACAATAGAAGTAGAGATAAAATATAAAAAGTTAAAAGGAAAAATAGTAGTAAAATTTGTAGATAAAGATGGAAATGTATTATCGGAAAGCTATGTCATTCAAGACGAAGTGGAAAAAGAATTTTATTATGAATTACCAGAGATAGAGGGATATAAAATAATAGGAGATAAAATAATAAAAGCAACATTTAGCAATGAAGAGTTAGTATTTAAAGCAAAATATGAAAAAATAATAGAATTACCAGTAACTGGAGATATTAATATATTAGTATATACTATAATTTTAATATCTTGTATAGCAATAATTACTAAAAAAATTGTTAAAGAATAAAAAATAGCAGCCTGTAATTTAAGATGCAGGTTGTTTTTTGTATGAAAAATAAGTTATATTTATATTAAAATTGTATAAAAATATCTAAATTTAAGACAATAATTAATAGAGATATTACACAATTTTTTTATTTTGTTATATAATTTTAGTTAGGAAAATAATTTGAGGTAGATAAATGAAAAAAATTATAACTATGATTGCAGTATTTATCGTTATTACATTAGGATTAATCTGCATATCAGGTAAAAAAATATATGCTAGAGAAGTTGGAGGCACTACAACATTTGAAGGCGTTGGAAGATACTCTATTGCAATAGCTGGAAATAATAATGCTACAAAAGGTACAGGTGTTCATGTAGGAATGAACCTAATTACAAGTTATCCTTCAAATTGGAATACAATAAAAGCAAATATTCCATCTAATATTTTAAATAGAATAAATAATATGAGTGGGAGTTATTTAAATATTGATGGAACTGTTGTAAAGGCATTTATTACAATTAATGATGTTAGGTTTAATGCCACTTCTAGTACCGTAAGACAAATTCTTTTAATTAAGCCAGATGGAACATACCAGGTATTAAATGAAAGTGGATTACTTGAAATAAATATAACAGAGAAAGGTTGGTACTATGTATCTATTCTTGATGCAGAAACTCAGCCACATCAATCTTGGTCTATTTTAAGTGTATATGAAAAGAGTAGTTTACCAATGAAATACGTTAAAATTTTAAAAGCATCTGCTAGTGTTGATGGAAGTAATTCGGTAAATAGAGTTGCTGAATTAGATTTTAACATGTCAATGAAGTTAAAAAGCGAATTTGAACTATTTGGTGTAGTTTTAGGTGGAGGACAATGGGGATGGACTGTAAATGGAGTTACAGAAGATACTTTTGAAGCCAAACTAAGTAATGGAACATATAAACAACTATATCAAAGCACATATAATGGTAAGACAATTTTTGCTGGAAGAACAAGTACAGACTTTTTTAATGGTACTTTTAATACTCAAAGAAGTCACACTCAAGCAGGAGGAGAATTAGACATATTTCATGAAAAATTAGGTAAAGATTACTTTAACAATCAAGATATTTTAGGTTATAGAATAACTAAAAATGGTACAGATATGTTTTCTTTAAATCTTATAGGTATTGCTCAAGAAATATATTATCCAGATATAAGTGTATATACAAGTATTACAGATAATGGAAACAATGATTATTTATATGAAGGAAAAGATGTAAAAGTAAAGGTAAATGCAAGTAATATTGCAATATCTGGAGAGAATAATATTGCATATAATTCTACAATAACATCTAGTGTAGATGAATGTTTATCTAATATTAGAAATATAACAGTGAAAGTAAATGGAAGTACATCAAGTATGAAAGCTTCATATGATAGTACTAAAAAGGCAGTAATATTAAGTGATATAAGCACTATTACACCAGGACAAACAATAACAATTGAATATGATGCTACAATAAATAGTAATATAACTAGTAAAGGAACTTTAAATTCAACAGTAAGTATACCAACTAGGGCTAATATGAAAAGTTATGTTATAGACATTAGTTCAATGAGTTCTACAGATAAAGAAAAATATAAAAATATTTACATTGAAGATAATGATAATGACAGTATTAGTGGAAAAAATAATACTCCTAGAGGTACAGTAGAAGTTAAATATATAGATCAAGTTACTAAGAAAGAGATTTCAACAAGTACAACCAAAACAGGAATAGCAGGAGATACATATACTACATCATCAAAAACCATAAATGGATATGAATTAGTAGTAACTCCAAGTAATTCAACAGGAAAATATGCAACTAATACAATAACAGTAACATATGAATATAGGAAATTATCTAATGTAACAGCTAAATATATAGATTTGAATAGTAATGAAGAAATTTCAGATAAAGTAATTACAACTTTAAAAGAGGGGGAAGATTATACAACTCAAGAAAAAGAAATAGAAGGATATGAATTAGTAAAGATACCAGAAAATAAAAGTGGTGTTGTTGGAAGTTCGGATATAGAAGTTATATATGTATATGATTTAATAAAAGGAAAAATAACAGTAACTAAAGTAGATAAAAATAACAATAGTAAATATTTAAGTGGAGCAATATTTAAAATAGAAAAAGTAGATAATGATATTAATATAGATACAAGTTTTGCATCTATAGAAAAAACAACAGATGAAAATGGAAAAATTGAATTTACTGAACTTACAGTTGGTAAATATAGAATAACAGAAATAAAAGCTCCTGAAGGATATGAATTATCAAATGATACAATTGAAGTTGAAATAAATAATAAGAATAAAGAAATAAATATAACAGCAAGTGACAGATTAAAATTGGAATTACCACAAACTGGAGGAAAAGGAGCAGTTTTATTTATAGTAATAGGTCTTGCTTTTATTTCAGCTGGTGTAATTATTAAAAAATTACAAAAAAAGAAAATATAAAATACAATATTATATTAAATTAATAGTAAAATAATATAAAGAAAAAGAACACTTAGGATGGTGTTCTTTTTCTGTCAAAATATGTTTTATAGCATAAACTATATAAGGTGATTTAAATGTCAAAAAAAGAGAACATATTTGTTTCATTATATAGAGATGCTAAAAATATACAAGAAAAAGATCCAGCTACGAGAAATATATTTGAAGTATTACTTCTTTATCCTGGATTTCATATTTTAGTTTTTCATAGGTTAGCACATTTGTTATATAAATTAAAATGTAAATTTTTAGCTAGATTAATATCACAATTAGGAAGGTTTTTTACTGGTATAGAAATTCATCCAGGAGCACAAATTGGAAAAAGATTATTTATGGATCATGGTATGGGAATAGTAATTGGTGAAACTGCTGAAGTTGGAGATTATTGTACAATATATCATGGAGTAACACTTGGTGGAACTGGAAAAGATAAAAATAAAAGGCATCCAACTATAGGAAATAATGTATTAGTTGGAGCTGGGACTAAAGTACTTGGACCAATTAATATTGGAGATAATGTGAAAATTGGTGCAGGTGCAGTAATTCTTAAAGATATAATACCAAATGCTACGGTAGTTGGAATTCCAGGAAAAATAGTAAAAATAAATACAGTCCAATAGACTTGGACTGTAATTTTTTATTTTTCTGAAACTTCAATTTTTACATTAAAGTTATTTGCAAGAGTTGTAAAATAGGATTCTAAATTCTTTTTTGCTTGTAGCCTATTAATTTCATTATCTGCACTTTCTAATATGCTATTTCTGGCAATTTGCTCGAATGCAGCTACTTGTTGTGGCTTATAAGAACTACCAAAAATACTTTTGTTTTCAGATGTGGTAAAGTCTGTAATGTCAATTGAAGATAATATAATATCATGTTCATCATATTTGATACATACAGTTGCATCATCTGATATGCTTGTTTCAATCTCATTTGTTTCGATTGTAAATGAAGTTGTATATTGTGCATATACTTTGATATCCGAGTTTATTAACCATTCAGTCCAAGCATTATTTTTTGGTGTTTTATCATGAGATAATGTTATTTTTCCATTTGTGCGTAATATTGTTAGTGCAATATTATTATTTATATTTTTAACATAATTTTGTGCATTTTCCATTTCTCTATTTAATAGTTCTTCTTCTAAATCTGCATCAGTTTGCGCTTGTAATTCTCTTTTAAATTCATCTACTTCTTTATTTTTATATTGTATATATTGATATCCTAAGAAAATTCCAATACAAATTAAAGTGATAAATAGAATCCCAAAAATCTTTTTAATAATTTTTTTAATCATATAAATGACCTCCTTTTAAAATTTTTTAAAAGATTAAATATACAAGCATGTTTATATTATAACATACTTAACATAAAAAGTAAACTGAAACACTTGATACATTATGTAAATTGTGGTATAATATCGTCTCGAGAATATAATATTAAGTTATTTGTAATTAAATAACTGAGACTTAAAATTTAATAAATTATAAGGAGGGATTTTTGTATATGAAGAAGTTTAAGGAACGTTTAGTAAACTTATGGCACTATTTTACAACTTATGAAAAAGTATGGTTTTTTAGCATATTAATACTTTCAGTGGTATTTGCTTTTCTATTTCCAGAAGAAGATGTAAATGGAGTTAACGGACAAATTATAATGGCATTATATCTTGCAGATATATTTTTAAATATATTATGTGAGCTATTAATTTCTAAACAAAGTAAATGGAATTTTATTGTTTCACTATTTGTTGAAATAACAGAGATACTTATTTGTGTTGTGCTATCGTATAGATTTGCAACAATGGCATCAACATTATTTTTCTGGATTCCAATAGATATAATTAGTTTTATTAACTGGCATAAACATCCAGATGAACAAGAAGAAGACCTTACAAAAGTAAGAGAATTAAATGGTTGGGTTAAAATAGCTGTTATACTTGGAATATTTATATGGACATTAGGTGTTGGATATTTTTTAACAACATTAGATTTTGGTACAGATTTATTTGGTGGAAATGAATTAATTGAAGTAATAGTATGCTATTTAGATGCTTGTGTATCTGCAGTTGGAATTGCAAATGGTGTATTTATTCTTTTGCGTTATAGTGAACAGTGGTATGCTTGGATTTTTAGTTCAATTCTTGAGGGAATAATAAATATAATTTTAGGTCAATATGTATTATTAGTATTAAAGGCAGGATATTTAACAAATTCAACATATGGACTTATTAAATGGAAAAAATATGCAAAAAAACATAAGAATGATAAAATAAAAGATAATAAATTATTATAATAAAAAACAAGGCAGCTCAAAAAAATGGGCTGCCTTAATCATTTACAGGTAGTAGATTGTTGTTTCTTTTTCCGCTTTCCTAAGAGTTCGTCTATCTTAACAAGAATTAAACTTGCCAAAATGTAGCAAATGAAAAAAATTAAAAGATAAGTTAATACTCCATCTATACCTATTTTGTCTAAATCCAAGAAAAAATAAGCATACTTTTTAGAACCTCCAATCCCGAAGAATGTACCGCCAAAATGTGCATAAGTATACACGTAGACTGGGTATAAAGCAGGGAATATTATCCAAATTAGTGCATAACTTTTCTTAAAATAACCTTTTTCATCAAAAAGTGCATAATCTAACATTACCATTATTGGTGTTAAAAAATGTACAAATAGATTTGAAAATCTTAAAATTTTTGATGAGGCAGTTTTTACATCCATCATAAATCCTACTGGTTGTAAAGAAATATTGTATCCAATGAATGTAAGAAAAATTATCATAACTGTTGCACCTTTTAGAATGTGATATCCTTTAGATTCTTCAATTTTAGGATTGAATTTTCTTAAGATGAAATATCCACTATAGAATACTAAAACAAATAAATTACTTTGCATAGTATAAAAAGATAGGATGCTTACAATAGATGTGGTTCTTAATAGATTAGACAAAACTCCTGTTAAGCAGCAGACAATGGTTGCCACTTTGAAAGCGAAAGAAAATTTTCTTTTAACACTCATAACTCTGCACCTCACAATAAAATAATTATACTATATTTCAACATATTTTTCAATGTTTTAGTTTACAATAATTAAACTTTCACTTGACTTTCACAGTATATAATGATAAAAATTATATAAAGAGGTTAAAGGTGATATATAATGAAGGCTTTGGTAACAGGAGCGTCTTCTGGAATAGGATATAGTATAGCAAGATATCTTAGTAGACTAGGATATGATTTAATTGTTGTTGCCAGAAGAAAAGACTGTCTAATTAATTTAAAAAAAGAGTGTAGTACCAATGTTCAAGTAATAGATTTAGATTTAAGTATAATATCTAATATGTATAAGCTTTACGATATGACAAAGCATGAAAAGATAGATATTCTAGTAAATAATGCAGGTGTTGGACTATATGGTGAGTTTTATGATATAGATACAAGTAAAGAAATAAGTATGCTTAATTTAAATGTTATTGCAACAGATGTTATTACTAAATTATTTTTAAAAGATATGGTAAAAAGAAATAGTGGAAAGATACTTAATGTATCATCAGTAATTGGATTTATGCCAGCTCCACTTATGAGTTCATATTATGCAAGTAAAGCATATATTACAAGTATGAGTAGAGCAATAAACACTGAACTTAAAATGAAAAGAATAAATGTAAGTGTATCAACTTTGTGTGCAGGAGCGGTAGATACTAATTTTAACAGTGATTTAGGAATTAGCTTTTTTATACCACCTAGTAGTTCAGAAAAAGTTGCAGAATATGCAATTAAAAAAATGATGAAAAATAAAGAAGTAATTATTCCAGGAACATTAAATAAATTTGCATATGTATTAAATAAAATAATTCCAATAAGATTATCTAAATATCCATTATATATATCACAAAATGGGAAAAGAGTTTATTAAAAATTTATAAAATAAGAGTAATAAATTAAAAAAAGAAAGTTATAGTTGACTATGACTTTCTTTTTTAGTTTACGTTATAGTTGTAATAATAATGTCTTTTTTTTTTTTTTGATAGTGTAACATTATCGCAATATCAATTAAATATAATGAATTAATTCACATAAATTTACTTAAAAACTGTTCAAATGAAAATTTATAAGATATAAAATTAAAAATGTAAATAAAAAGGGGGAGTTATATGAAAAAAAGAAATATTTTAATTGCTTCAGGACTAACATTAGGTGTTATTGCTGGAGCAACTTTTGGTAAAATACCAATAAATGTTATGAATCATAATTATATTTTTGAAAGGTATGCGGAAGCAAGTGAAGAAAATAATTTTGAAATAGAATGGATGAATACCGAAAAAGAGTATACATATACAGATTCATTTTTGGTAGATGATGGAGTATTAGTATATACAAACTTTGATAAAGTTTTACTTAAATTTGATTTGAATGGGAATTTATTATGGGAAAAAAATATTGGAATTCAATCTGAAAAGGTTAGTGAAATAGACAATGGACTAATTTTTTCTGATTCATCAAATACAAGTATGTATGATTTTTCTGGTAATTTATTATGGAAAAAAAATTATGATAATGCATATTTGACTAAAGTAAATAAGATAAATAATGAAATTGTAGGAATACTTACTAAGAGAAATTGGAGTGGTGGTGATATTCAAAAGATTGTTAAATTGGATTATAATGGAAATATAACATATCAAAAAGATATCAATAGTGTAAATATTTTGGATATTGGCATATTTGAATCAGGAATATATATAGCTACATATGATAAACTTCAAAAATATAATTTTAATGGGGAATTGTTATTTGAAAAAAATACAGAAGAAATTTTTGGAGAAGGATATGTTAGTTGTAATGATATAGTTTGTAATAGAGAAAATCTTTTTATACCAGTTTATAAGAGTGATAGTTATAGTTATGCTGGTAAAGTATTAATGTGTGACTTAAATGGAAATGTAATAAAACAACAAACAGAAGAAGATTTTATGATTACTTCAGTTAATATAGTAGAAGATGGAATACAAATAATTAATATGGCTGATTTATATAAGTATGACTTTGATTTAGGTAAAGAAATTGAAATGATACATCCATATTCATTGGCAGATGAATTTCACAATAGTCTATGGGCTAACTATCATTTTATAAAGGATGGATACATTGTAGTTGGTGAGAATGGAACTGATAAAACAGGAACACCTATAATGAAATTAAAATATAAAAATTTTATAGATAAATCAGAATTAGACAAATTATTAGAGGATGTTTCTAAATTAATAGAAACAGATTATAGTAAAGAAACTTGGAAAGATTTACAGGATGCTATTATTGGAATAGATACTTTAAATACACAAGAGGAAATTGATGCTAAAGTTACAGAAATACAAGATGCTATAGACAATCTAAACGTAGATAGAAGTGCTTTAGATAAATTATTAGAAGATGTATCAAAACTAAGTGAAAAAGACTATAGTTCATCTTCTTGGAAAACATTACAAGATGCTATTAGTGGTACAGATGATTTAACTAAACAAAGCGAAATTAATTCTAAAGTAAAAGAAATACAAGATGCTATAGATAATCTAGACGTAGATAGAAGTACTTTAGATAAATTACTAGAAGATGTATCTAAATTAAATGAAACAGATTATAGTTCAAGTACATGGAAAAACTTACAAGATACAATTTCTGGTGCAAATGATTTAACTAAACAAAGCGAAATAGACAATAGAGTTAATGAAATTCAAAGTGCTATAGACAATCTAAACGTAGATAGAAGTGCTTTAGATAAATTACTTGAAAATGTATCAAAATTAAATGAAACAGATTATAGTTCATATACATGGAAAGATTTACAAAATGTCATTTCTAGTGCAGATGATTTAACTAAACAAAGTGAAATAGATAGCAAAGTTACAGAGATTCAAAATGCAATTAAAGGATTAGGAATAGATAGAAGTCAACTAGATGAGTTACTTGCAGAAGTTGGAAATTTAGTAGGTACAGACTATAGTACTGATTCATGGAATAAATTACAAGATGCAGTATCTAATGCTGATACAGTTACAACTCAATCTCAAATACAAAATGCAATAAAAGAAATAAATGATGCAAAAGCTGCATTAACAGTTGATAGAAGTACACTAGATAAATTACTTGAAGATGTATCTAAATTAAATGAAGAAGATTATAGTACATCTACTTGGAATGATTTACAAAGTGCAGTTACTGGAGCAGAGAATTTAACTAAACAAAGTGAAATAGATGGTAAAGTTATTGAAATTCAAAAAGCTATAGATAATCTTGGTATAGATAGAACTAAATTAGATGAATTACTAGATAAAATAGAAAAAATGGATAAAGATGTATATACTAAAGATTCATTAGATAATTTAATGAAAGTTGTAGACAGTGTAGAAGACTATACAAAACAATATGAAGTAGATGAAAAAGTAGCAGAAATTGAAGAAGAATTAAAGAATTTAAAATTAGATCCAGAAAAAGTGCAAATTAAAAAAGGCGACTTAGATAAAAATGGTATAGTAAATGCAAATGATGCTGCTATAGCACTAGATTTATATAAATATGGTAATGTATCAGCAGATGAATTATAAATTGGAGATATGGATAATAATGGAATAATAAACGCAAATGATGCTGCATTAATACTTGATATATATAAATATGGTAACTAAATTATTAAAAAGTAAATAAAAAAAGCTAATACTTAAAATAAATAGGTAAAGATAAATAGAAGTAAACTAAAATGTTGTAACCTTCCTTAAACATTTTAAACTTTCTAAAAAATCTTTACCTATTTTTTTATTTTATTACATTTATTATTTTGTATATTTTTGGATAATTTGAAACATAACTATAATAGGAGAAATTATAGTTATGAATGATTTAGTAGAATATATAAAAAGTAAATGTGAAAATTTAGATGATGTATATTTTAGAAAAATGAGCATTAAAGATAATGATTTGTGGATTATATTTAATGATGCTTTAGTATCATCAGATTTAGTATCTAATTTTGTTATTAGAAGTATTGTTGAAATTTTAACAGATTATGATACTAATGATAATACTAGTGAAAGTAATAATTTAAAAGATAAAATACAAGAAAAATTAAATTTAAAGAATAGTCAATCTAAAATAGAGTTAGAAAATAATCTTGCAATAAATAAAATAAAAAAATTAGATAAAGAAAAAGATAATGTTTTTAAGTTTCTTTTATCTGGATTTGTTTTAATTATATTAGAACAAGGTATATATGCTGTTGAAGCAAAAGCTCCTTTATCAAGAAGTATAAGTGAGCCTTCAAATGAAAATTCTGTAAGAGGTGCAAAAGATTCTTTTATAGAAAATATAATGACTAATGTTGGACTTATTAGAAATAGGATAAAAACAGAAGATTTAGTATATAAAGAAAGTGAGATTGGAACGAAAACAAAAACTAAAGTAGGACTCATGTATGTTTCAAGTATTGCCAAAAAAGAATTAGTAAATTTAGTTGAAGAGAAGATAAGCAAAATTATAATTGATGGAATTTTAGATATTAATTATATACAAGAGTATATAGAAGAAAAAAATGAAGCAGATTTTCCAGTATCAATTAATACTGAAAGACCAGATATTGTTTCATATTATTTATTACAAGGAAGAATTGCTATACTTGTAGATAATAGTCCTTTTGTATTAGTTTTACCTGCTTTTTTTGAAGATTTTATAAATAATATTGATGATATGTATCAAAAATCTAAAAATGTAACTATTACAAAAATAATAAGATATGTATGTTTGATATTAACTATTATGGTTCCATCACTATATCTAGCTTTAATAACATTTGACCAAGAAAGTATTCCAACAGATCTGTTGGTATCATTTTCAACCCAAAGGCAAGGGGTACCTTTTCCAGCATTTGTAGAGGCGGGTCTTATGATTTTTGCATTTGAAATATTAAGAGAAAGTGATTTAAGGTCAAATAAAATGTCTGGAAATACTTTATCAATTGTTGGAGCTTTAATTTTAGGAGATGCAGCAGTTAGCGCAGGCATTGTTTCTCCAATTATGATTATTGTAGTTGCTCTTACTATGATCTCAGGGCTTACTTTTTCAGATATAAATGTTGTAAATGCTCTAAGAAAATGGAGAATAATATATATGTTACTTGCAAGTCTTTGTGGACTGGTTGGAATTGCTATTGCATCTATCTTTTTTGTAACAAGTCTGTCTTCAACAAATAGTTATACAAAAGCATTTACATATCCAGTAGCACCTTTAAATATAGCAGAAATAAAAAGAAACTTAATTACAAGAATTCCTATTCCAAATGATAATAGAAGACAAAAAATACTTACTAATAATTTAACAAAAAGTAGGAGATAATTATGAAGAAATATATTTTTATTTTACTAGTGATAGTTATTTTTTTTAATGGACTTAAAGGTGTAAGAGAACTTACAGATTTAGCAATAGTAAAAGCTATAGGATTAGATATTTCAGAAGAAGGTGAAATTGTCTTTACAGCAATTGTTACAGATACATCAGATAAAGAAAACTTGAATAGTGGTGATGTATATACATCAACAGGAAAGTCAGTTCAAGAAGCTGCAAGAAATATGGTAGATATATCACCTAAAAAATTATATATAGCACATTTAGAAACACTTGTTATATCTGAAGAAATAGCCAAAAATCATTTAGAAAATTCACTTGATTTTTTTATTAGAGATAATGAAGGAAGTAATTCATTTTATTTGTTCATAGCAAATGGTAGCAGTGCAGAAGAAGTAATAAATGTGATAAATGAAGAAGAGATAGACATGGTATCATTTTTACAATCTACTCAAAAGTATAAAGGAGATGCAAATCTAAAAACTTTAAATGATATTTTAAGAGATATAATAGAGGAAGGAACACAAGTAACAGCAAATTCTATTTCAATAGAAGAAGATAAAATAGTAACAGGAGATATGGCATATTTTGATAAGTGGAATATGAAAGGTTATTTAACGTCTGATGAAAGTGTATTATATAATATGCTTATTAATGAGACCCAATATTTTATTACTTCAATTGGTGAAAATGACGATTTAGTTGTTGCAGAAGTTACATCATCTAAAGCTAAATATTCTATTGATAAAAATGATAAAAGTTCTATAAATTTAAAAGTAGATATTAATGCAAATATTACTCAAACGGGTAAAAATATTAGATTAAATGATAAAGAGGCAATTGAAAATCTACATAACCAGTTAGAAGAGGAAATAAAGAATAAAATTGAAGAATTTTATTCAAAGATTAAAGATGAATACAAAGTAGATATACTAAGCTTGGGAAATTTACTATATAGAAAAAAGAATAAATTATTTGAAAATCCAGATTATTTGAATGATTTAAATTTAAATATTGAAACTAATGTGAAAATTATTAATCAGGGAGGAGTAAAAAAAGTATGGTAAAAAAAGAGTCAAAACAAATTTGTAGTGTAGGTGTTGCTTTTGTATTTTTATCTTCCTTTTTATCAATGTTTTTTGGTATGGGAACATATTTTATGTTTAATGTAACTGGAAATGATTCATATATTGCTGCAATTATAGGTTCAATATTATCTATAGGAATATTTTTTATCTTTAGATATATTTACTTTAATAATACAGAAGAAAATATATATGATTTAACTAAAAAATTGTATGGAAAAGGATTAGGCACATTTATTAATTTATTATTTTTCTTAGCATTTATAGTTATATCTGCAATTGTACTTTTTAATTTATCTAATTTTTTAAATGTAGAATATTTACCAGATACAAACGAAAATTTTATTAAGGCAATAATTCTTGTTACTATTATATATATTAGCTCTAAAAGTCTTTCTGAAATTGTTCGTGTAAACCAAATATTTTCATATATTAATATATTTCTAATTGTAGTTGATATATGTGGTTTATTTTCAAAAATAAATTTTAAATATGTAGAACCGATAAATTGCTTTGGAAAAACTTGTATGTTAAAATCGATATTTATATATGTAACTTTAAGTATAGTACCATATATGATGTTACTTATTACATCTAAAAAGAATATTATTGGTGCAGAAAAAGATAAAACAATGTCAGTTGTAAATAGAACAGTTTTACTTACAAATATTCTTCAAATTGTTATAATTTTAATGACTATATTAATACTTGGAAAAGATTTTATTAATGTATTTAGATTTCCTGAATATATCGCTTTAAAACAATTTACATTATTTAATATTTTAGAAAGAGTAGAAAATATTTTAGCACTAAATTTCTATTTTAATTCTATTTCTTTCCTTTCTTTTTTATTTTACTATATGATAAATTTTTTACCAGATATAAAAATAAAAAAATGGTATTCAGTTATTATATCAGTCGTTTTAATAATTATTACATCATTAGTTTTCATTGAAGGAATTTCATTTGCATCCATAGTAGGAAAGTATATATATTATGTAATACTTGTTGGTATAATGTTACCAATACTATTAATATTTACTAAAATGATAATTTCTGCTAAAAAGGCTAAAAAAACAAGCAAATATATTGCAAAACAAGTCTAAAAGTGGTATAATAAAAAATGTGCTATTTATAGTATAAACTAGATTTTTATAATAAATATTTGGAGGATGTAGTTTAAATGTGGAATAAAAAAGTAGTAGTAAATGAAGAAAAATTAAAAGAATATAAAGCAGTAATAGAAGTTATAAGAGAAACAGTTGGAAATAGTGAAATGGCCGATATATGTCTTAGAAATAATACACTAAGGGAAATGGCTGGTTACACAAATAATTTTGATGAAAATAAATATAATCCATATGTAAGGGATTATTTAGATAAGTTATCTTATGATGAACATAATAGAAAAGTTAAAGAGGCAAAACTAAGTAATGATAATAAAAAATTACAAAGTTTATCTGATGAAGTTATGAGTATGGCAGGATATACAGGAAAAGGACAGATAAACAAATATGCTAAAAGTTTTGTTGATAGAACTTTTGTTAATAAAGAAATTAATAAATTATATAGAGCAGTAAGCCAAAATGATAAAGATACAATAGATGCTGTATATAAGAGAATATATCAAATGAGTGCATATAGTGAAGAAAATCCATATGGAGTTGTAAATGAATATGCACAAAATTTTGTTGATAGTAGAATTGAAGATTTTGAAGAAAGAGGAATTCATATTTCAAATGATTCAAGAGAACAACGATATGCAATGTAAGGATGAATTTTCATCCTTATTTTTTCGCTATTTTTCTTGTTATCATGGCAGTAATGTGATAGAATATAGGAAAAATGAGAAAAATATTTTTAAATAATCGAAAGCGAAAAATGGAGATGATAAAGATGTATAAGCTTGGAGATAAAATAATAAATAACTGTGGAAATAAAGCAATGTTTTTGTCTTTGTTAAAAGCTAAAGGATATAATATTCCTTTAGGAATTGTAATCGATTTTGAAGAATTTAAAAATATGGTGAAAAAACAGGATTTAAATTTTGATACAATAGATAAATTACAAATTCCAGATGAGATAATAGATGAAGTTTTTGAATTAATACCAAATGATAAAATGTTTGCTGTAAGAAGTAGTGCAAGTATTGAAGATGGCATTATATATAGCTGTGCAGGTAGATATAATACTTTTTTAAATGTAGCACATAATAGGGAAGGTTTAAAAGATAAAATAAAAGAATGTTTCCTATCCGCTTTTAGTGAAGATAATCTTAAATATTATAAAAGAAATAATATAGATATAAGTAAAGTTGAAATGAATGTAATTGTTCAAGAAATGATAGAAAGCAATGTAAGTGGTATTTTATTTACTGTTAATCCAACAAATGGAAATGATACAGAAATCGTAATTGAATTTTCAAGAGGAGCTGGGGAAGTAGTAAATGGAAATATTATTCCAGAAAGATTAGTTTATGATTGGAAAAATGAAAAATATATTGAAGAACCAAAGATAAATTTATTAGGCGAAACTTCAATTAGAAGAATTATAAATATATCGCTTACACTTCAACAGGAATTAGGATTTCCAATAGATTTAGAGTTTGGTGTATATGATTCAAAATTATATATTTTTCAAATAAGAAAAATTACTAAAGTAGAACATAAAAATGTGTATTATAGATATAATATAGGTTATGATGGATTTAGATTTTTATCACCATTTATTATATCTTTATATAAAGATATATATACAGATATTCAAATAGAATTTGCTAGAACTTTAAAGGGATTTTCAGACAATGATATTTTAAAACCAGTTATGATATCAAAATTTTCTAGGTATTATTATAATTTAACATTTTTAAAAAATATATTAGAAAATATTACAGGATATATTGAAAGAGATTTAGATGAGAATTTAAAGGTAAGAATAGATTATCTAGATAATGGTAAACAAAACTTAGAAGATAAAAATAATAAATTAAATTTATTTAATAAAAATTCATTCTTAGATAGATTAAAAAAGAAAATAATTAATATAGAAGAATATAGAAGAGAAAAAATAGATAATATAGAAAAAGCATATTTAAATGATGATTTAAAGGAAAGAATAGAAGAATTAATTAAATTATATGTAGATATTAAAAGTACATATATTTTACAACAATTAATTAATTTATCATATAAAATAAATTTAAATCAAAAGTTTGGAAAAGAACTTACTAAAACAGAAATAGGAGGACTGCTTTTAGCAATAGATAATAAATATAAAAATTCTCCATTTTTACATATGTGGGATTCATCAAGAAAAATTAGAAATAATAAAGATGAAATGAAATTTTTTGAAGATAATCTTGATGCAGAGATATATTATCTTTATAGAAAAGATAGAAATGATGTTAAAATAAAATCATTTTTAACAGATTTTATAGATTTATATGGATATCATTCTTTTGAAGAAACAGATATAATTAGTAAGACATATGAAGAAGAAATTTTAAGAGTAATAAAAATGTATAGAGATATACTAGATATGGATGATAATTATAATATGCTATATTCTTTAAAAGAAGAAAATAAAATATATGAAAACATATTAATCAAATTAAAAGAAAATTTAAAATCTACACAATATAAAAGTGCACTAAAACATATAGAATATGTAAGAAATCTTAAAAGAGATGAATATTCTTTGAAGGATTTAGAACTTATGTGTAGGGCAAAACTTAGAAAAGCACTATTACAAATGGGTGTTTGTTATAAAGAAAAATATTTAATTGAAAACGAAAACGATATATTTTATTTAGATTATAAGGATGTGTTAAATGAAGATAAATTCAATAGTTTTAAATCACTTATAAATAAGAATAAGATATATTACAATTCATTTAGAAACTATGAGCCACAAAGTGATATTTTTCCATGTATAAAGCAACAAATACAAATGGACTATAGAAAGAATTTAAAAGGTATAGGAGTAAGTTTTGGAAAAGTAAGTGCAAGGGCATGTGTAATTAAGTCTAAGGAAGATTTAAAGAACTTAAAAAAATCTGATGTGATAATAACTAAATACATAGATAATGAAATGTTTAATAGTATAAATTTATCTCATGTATCAGGTATTGTAACTGAATTTGGAGGAATGCTATGTCATTTTTCAATTAATGCAAGAGAAAATCGAATACCATGTGTAGTTGGAATAGAAAATGTAACAGAGCTAATTAGAACTGGAGAAAATGTAGTTATTAATGGCGATACAGGAGAAGTTATAATTTAAACTTTAACTATTTTTATAAATGTAATATAATATAAATATAGGAGGATGTATATGAAAAATAAAGTAAAGTTTTTTAGTATATTAGTTTCAATTTATTTTATTATTTCATTTTTATATTCAGGTAATGTTTATGCTGGAAGTTTAAGAATGGAAAACTTAGACTTTGATGTAGTAGTAAATGAAGATGCTAGCATGGATGTTACAGAAAAATGGAAAATAAGAATAGAGAATACTAATACATTATTTAAGAATTTTGATAAAGATAGTTCAAAATATTCAGATATAGATAATGTTAGTGTAAAAGACTTAACAAATAATAAAGTTTTTACAAAATTTACTCAATATTCATATCATGTACCAAAAAACTTTTTTTATGCACTTGATGTAGATAGAAGTACATATGAAATAGCTTGGGGAGTGGGTATGGACGAAACTTCTGGTACAAGAGAATATGAAGTAAAATATACAGTAAATGATGCTATAGCAATTCATAATGATTGTGCTGAATTATATTGGAAATTTGTAGGAGATAATTTTGAAGTACCTATAGAAAAAATAACAGGAACTATATCTTTACCAGGAAATTTACAAAAAGAAGATATTAAAGTATGGGGACATACTGATACTTTAAATGGTATAATTAATTCAACTGAAGAGGGAACAATAGAATTTATGCTTGAAAATATTTCATCTAGAGAATTTGTTGAAATTAGGTCAACATTTCCTAAAGATAGTATTATATATTCAGGTAGAACAGATTCAAAAGACGCATTAAGTAAAATAATTTCTGAAGAAACAATTTGGGCAGATGCAGCAAATGAAAGAAGAGCAACTCAAAAGGCTATAAATAATATAGTTACTATTGGTATTGGAATTGTAGCATTAGTTTTAATATTTATTCAATTAAGACAACCAATTAAAATTATTATGAATGCAGAGCCAAAAATTGTTCCAGTTATTGATGTAGATTATTTTAGAGAGTTACCAAGAGAAGATGCAACTCCAGGAGAGGCTGTAGCACTTCTTAATAAATCAACAAGCTCAGCTGTAATGGATTTTGGTAAAGTGTTTTCTGCAACACTTATGAACTTAAATTTAAAGAAAATAGTAGGGTTTGAAGTAGAAAAAGATGCAAAAGGAAAAGAAGTAATTAAAATATCTGTAAAAGAGAATCTTTCAGCAGAAGAAAATTTAAAAAATGATGAAAAATATATTTTAGATTTTATTAAAGATGCTATTAAATCTAAAAAGAAAGAAGCAATAACTGTAAAAGAACTACAATCATATATTAGTGGTCATACAAGTAAAATTACTACATTAATTAATAAAGTTCAATCTATAGTAACTAAATTTATTAATAATAATGACTATGTAAATAAAGAAGATGTTAAAAAGCAAAATGGACTTATGCTTGCAGAGTTTTTCCCAATATTTATGGCAGTATTTGGTTTCGTTTTTACATTTGCGATTTTAGAAGAAACAATTTCAATTACACCTGTATTTATAGGAATAGTTATTGCTTATATAGTTGCTACAATAATTGGAATTATTCTTTCTTTTGTAGCAAGTTCTAAATTAAATTTACATACTCAAAAAGGTGTAGATGAAATAGATAAATGGCAAGGACTTAAGAAATTTATGAATGATTTTTCTCAAATGGATAAAAAAGATTTACCATCAATAATTATTTGGGAACATTATTTAGTATATGCAACAGCTTTTGGTATGGCAGATAAAGTAATTAAACAATTAAAAGTTGTATATCCAGAATTAAGAGATGACACATACTTTATGACTTATGGATATTCATCAATGTATATAGCAACACACACTAATTTTAGTGATAGTTTTTCTAGTGCAATTAGTAGTAGTATAGCTTCAGCTACATCATCAGGCTCTGGTAGCGGTGGTGGATTCTCCGGCGGTGGCGGCGGCGGAGGAGGCGGCGGTGGCGGCGGCGGAAGATAGTCGTACACTAAAACCTCAAAAAAGACTTGGATTTTATTCCAAGTCTTTTTCTATTAATTTTTCTAAAATTTCAATAGCATTTGATGCAGCACCTTTTCTAATGTTATCTGCAACACACCAGAAATTAATACCATTTTCTACAGTGTAATCTCTTCTTATTCTACCTACATATACTTCATCAGTACCAGTTGCAAACGTATTTAATGGATATATTTGTCTACTTGGATCATCCATTACAATTATTCCTAGAGAATTATTTAAATCTTTTTTTATATCATCTATTTTAAAATCATATTCTAGTTCTACATTAATACTTTCTGCATGACTATTAATTACGGGTACTCTTACACAAGTAGCTGTTACTGGAAGTTTTGGTTTTCTTAATATTTTTCTTGTCTCTTCAATCATTTTTATTTCTTCTTTAGTATAGCCATTTTCAGTAAATACATCTATTTGTGGTAAACAGTTATTTACAATTGGATAAGGAAATTTTTCTGTTGTATTATTTTTTAAATCATCTATTCCTTTTTTTCCAGCTCCTGATACAGCTTGGTATGTTGAATAAATAACTCTTTTAATTTTATACTTATCATCTAAAATCTTTAAAGGTAAAACAGCTTGAATTGTTGAACAATTTGGATTAGCAATGATATTAAAATGTTCATACGCATCTTCCATATTTACTTGAGGAACAATTAAAGGAACTGTTTTATCCATTCTAAAATATGAACTATTATCTATTACAATACATCCATTTTGTGCTGCAATTTTTGCAAATTTTTCAGATGTAGATGCTCCAGCTGAAAATAGAGCATAATCAAATTTTTCTTCTTTAAAACTATTTTCTGTTAATTCTTGAACTTCATATTCATTTCCCATAAATTTGACTTTTTTTCCTTTAGACCTTTTTGAGGCAAATAATGTATATTTATCTATTTTTAGTTTTTTCTCTTCTAGTACTTTTAAAAACATTTCTCCAACAACTCCAGTTGCACCAACAACTGCAACATTAATCATAAAATCACCTCTTTTAAAATATATTAACTAAAAGTATTTAATATGCATTAGAAATATATTTCTTTACATAAAAATATATTTATGGTATAATATATATCGTATTATAAACATAAAGATAAAAAATTAATAATTTAATAGGAGGTGTAACTATGAATAGTAGTTATAAAATAAAAGAAAAGCTAAGCTTTTTTAAAAGGATGTGGAGTAACTTATTTCATAAAACATATATGATAGACGCACCTGTAGAATATACTCAAAAAGAAGTTAAAATGAAATCAGATAATATAATTAAATATTTAGGAAGTCGGAACTGAATTTAGAAATAAAGAGATAGAGCATTTAATAGAAAAGGCAAAAAGTATTAATGTATATTTTCATGATATAGGAGATATGGAAAGTGAAAATAATCTAGATACTTATTTATACACTGTTGGTAAAGAATGTGTTAAAGTTAGCGATAAAATAACACTAGAGTTTAATGATCCAGTTTATGATTATAATAATGTGTTTGAAGTGTTTCCTAACATGAACATACCAAGAATAAACAAGGATGAATACGAAATGCAACTTTATTATAATTTAGTTAAAGGAATGGCAAGAAGAAAGGGAGATAGAATAAATCTAAAAAAAGATAGATTTAAAATGCAACTGTATTATGGTATAAATATTAAAGATGTATATGTTAAAGATAACAAAATTGCTTTAATAAATTCTATTGAATATCCTATTTTAAATGATGCTCTTGCATACATTGTTGCACAACTTCTATATGAAAATATAGAAAATAAACCATTCACATTGGAGATAAATTTAGAGCAAGAAAGACAGATTAAAGAATTAAAGTATTACTTATCTAGATGTTATCATAATGTTTGGCATTTAGTAAGGGAGTATTTACTATGTAATACACAAAAATTAACAAAAAGATTTAATAAATTAGAATTTAATAATTTAAGACAAGTAGAAATGGAAATGAAGAGGAAATAGATTCCTCTTCATTTTTTATATTTGTATTAAATTGTGCATTTTGTGGATTAACTAGATTATCTAAAATAATAGGATTATTTCCAATTATTAAAACAGATATAATAAAGTCACAAATAAATATAACAGATATTACTAAAGCAATCTTACGCATAATAGATGGTTTAAATTTATTAACAAATTTTAATATTATTGGATGAATAAGAAATACATATATAGTACCTAAAATTCCCCATCCAATTAATATAGGGACAGTAGTGTAATTTAATATATTTAATGGTTTATCAGAATAATTCCACATTTCAATATTTAAAATGTACTTAAATCCAATACCACAAACAAGTTCAAAAGAACCGAGTATTAAAGAGGCCATTAAAAATATTAAAGGAATATTTTTTATACTTGACTTTATATTATAAAAACAAGAATAGAGTATTAATGCACCAAATCCATATATAGGACAATATGGTCCAATTAACATTCCTCTTTTTACAATTTTACCTACACTTAAAAATACAAATCCTGTTTCTATAAAATAGCCTGCTATAGCAGCTATAGTAAATACTAATACCATTTCATAAAATGAAGCTCTATGCTTTTTAAATGGAACTAAATGGTATTCTTCCGATAGGTTATCCATTAAATTCACCTTCTATATTTTATTTTCATATAATTCTTTATCTAAACATACGTTAATTTTATTTAAGTAATTAAGATAATTTTCATTTGGAAAAGTAAAACTATATTTTACAGCAAATAATAATTGTTTATATTTTTTAAAATATTTATTTATATCATTTTTACCATATTTAGAGTCACCAATTATTGGATGAGATATACTTGAAAGTAGTGCTCTAATTTGGTGTGTTTTTCCAGTATGAATTAGTACTCTTAGTATGGAATAATTTTCCTTTTTGTATACATTTTCGACAAAAACATCTGTTATTATTTTCTGAGAGCCAGAAACATTTCTATCATAGATTTTAGCAAATCCATTTTTTTCATCCTTTAATAAAAAGTTTTCATAGTGGTATGATTTATTTTTAAAATCATTGCCATATACATAAGCAATATATTCTTTTGTTATATATCCATTTTTAAATCCTTCAAGTAGTTCAAAATATGCTTTATCATTTTTAGAAAAGATAAGTAGACCTGAAGTATTTCTATCTAATCTATGACAAATTTTAATATTTTCACCTTTTATTTTTTTTACAAAGTCTTCAAAAGTTGGCTCTGTTTGTTTTTTTTCTTCATTATTAGATAGTATTCCTTGAGGTTTATATGCAACCAATATGTTGTCATCTTCATATTGAATATTTAACTCTTTTGGAAAACCATATAAAATATTATCATCTATATATATATTTAATATATCATTATTATTTAATATATAATTTGAATCAGTTATTCTTTTTCCATTTACTTTAATATCTTTGTTTCTTAATGCTTTATGAAAAGCAGAATTAGATAGATTTGGAAATTGTTCTTTTATATAAAATAATAATTTTTCGTTTCTTTTTAAATTACATAATTTTATCTCTTTCATAGTCAAAATTATAGTACAATTTTAGAAAAAAAGCAATATATGGTAGAAAAAGTATGTAAACAACGATATAATATAATTATTATTAAATAAATATATTATATAAATAATACAAGCTTTAATATTTTACAAAACATTGAAATTTATTTAAAAATATGCTAAAATCTAATTTAATTTTTTATGGAGATGTTTGTATGAGAAATAAATTAATAAAAGTAACTTTTGATAATGGAAAATATGTAATGGTAGAACCAGAGACTAGAATTAGTGAGGCAATAGAAAAATCTGGAATTAAAATTGATGAAGATATACTTGCAGTTAAGATAAATAATAAAGAAAGATCTATTATGTATCATTTAATTGAAGACTGCACTTGTAGTTTTATTACTTATAGTACTAGAGAAGGTGAAAGAATTTATAGCAGAAGTCTTAAATTCATATTCCTTATGGCGGTACATAGACTTAAAATAAAATTACATTTTAAGTTTTCAAATAAAACTGGTAGAGATTATTTTGCTTTTGTAAAGCAAGATGAAGAAATTACATCTGCTATGGTTAAAGATATTAAAGAAGAAATGCAAAAAATTATATCTGAAAATCATAGAATAATGAAAGAAAAAGGAAGTAGTAGAAGAATTGCAAACTATTTAAATAATAGAGAGCAAGTTAAAAATATTGTAGATTTAGGCTTAAATGAAAATTACACAGTATATTATGTTGATGATTTTTATACATATTTATATGGAGCAGTAGTAATGTATACAGGATGTATAAAAGGATTTGACCTTAGAAAATATAAAAATGGTGTAATACTAATGCTTCCAGAAAAAGATAATATTGAAGAAATTAAATATGATATTGAGACAAATCGTATGTTTGAACTTTCAAATAAATTTGCAGAAGTATGTAAAGTAACATCTGTTGAAAGTGTGAATGATTTAAATAAAAAAATAGTTGAAGATGATATAGACCAAGTAATAAGAAGAGCAGAGCTATATCATACTAATGAATTCTTTGAAATTACAAGAAGAATAACAAGAACAAATTCAATTAAGATTGTAATGCTTGCAGGACCATCATCTTCTGGAAAGACAACATCAGCTCAAAGACTTGCAGATACCTTAATGGTAAAAAAGAAAAATGCAATAGTTATTAGTATGGATAACTATTTTAAAGATGCAGGTAATATTCCAATTGGAAAAGATGGAAAAGAAGATTATGAATGTTTTGAAAATCTTGAAATAGAATTATTTAAAAAACAAATGCTTGGATTATTAAGAGGTAATAAAGTTGTAATACCAACATTTAATTTTAAACTTCAAAAGAAGGAATATGTAACAAAACCAATTAAACTTGGAGATAACGATATACTAATTATTGAAGGAATACATGCTTTAAATCCAAAATCTTCTGAATTTATACCTAAAGATAAAATATTTAAATTATATGTTGCCCCAATGGTAAGTATAAGATTTGATGCATATACAATGCTTTCATCTAATGATTTAAGAATGATGAGAAGATTTGTTAGAGATAATTCAACTAGAGGAGTAAGTGTTGAAAAGACAATGGATTTATGGAATAAAATTCGTAAAGGAGATGAAGAAAATATATTTCCATTTGTAGATAAAGCAGATTATATATTAAATACAAGTTTAATATATGAATGGGCAGCATTAAAACCAGTTGCTGAAAAATTACTTTTAAAAATAACAGATGATAGTATATATTATTCAGAGGCAAGAAGACTATTAAATACTTTAAGAAATTTTATTGGAATAGAACCAGATTTAATACCAAGTACATCAATACTTAGAGAATTTATTGGTGGTGGATGTTATTTAAGATAAAATTAAGGAGGAAAAAGCTTTGGCTATAAAGAAGCAATCTTTTATGAAGGGCGTATTTGTAATAATGGGCTCTCAAATATTAATTAAAATATTAGGATTTATTTATAGAATAATTCAAACTAATATACCACAATTTTCAGACGTTGGTAATAGTTATTATGGTTCTGGATATATGGTATATACATTTATACTTGCAATAGCTACAATGGGAATACCAAATACAATTTCAAAACTTGTATCAGAGAAAATAACGGTAGGAGATAGAAAAGGTGCTCATAAAATATTTAAAACAGCTTTTTTAGTATTTGTTAGTATTGCAACAATATTTGCATTATCACTATTCTTTGGTGCTGGATTTATAGCAAATACTGTATTAAATAATCCAGGAGTAAAGTATACTCTTATGGCTTTATCTCCAGCAATAATATTTGTATCTATGTCTGCGGTACTTAGGGGATATTTCATTGGAATGGAAAATGTTAGTGAGTATAGTAAAGCTCAAATTATAGAACAAATAATTAACTGTGTATTTTCAGTAATATTTGTATTTATGCTTATAGGTCAGAGCCCTGAAATAATGGCTGCAGGATCTACACTTGCAACAACAGTTGCAACCTCTACAGCGTTTTTATATTTAGTAAGATATTATAGAAAAAATAGAAGTGAGATATGGAAAGAAATAAATAATTCGGAAGTATTTGCAACAGAATCAAGAAAGAAAATTGCAAAAAAACTAATTTCATATGCTATTCCAATATCTTTTGGAAGTGTAGTATCAGCTTTAGCAGGACTTATAGATGTTGTTACAGTTGTAAATGGACTTCAAAAATATGGATATGATATTATGACAGCTAATGCAAAATATGGGATACTATCTGGTAAAGTAGATATTTTACTTGCAGTTCCTTTATCAATAAATGTTGCATTTTCTGTAGCACTTGTACCATTTATTTCATCAGCAATTGCAAGACACAGAAAAGATGAAGCAATAAATAAGATTGAATATTCATTAAAAATATCATCTTTAATAGCTCTACCATGTACATTTGGACTTTTTGTACTTGCAACACCAATATTTAAAATGATATTTCCAAATGCACCAGAAGGAGCATATTTATTACAAATAGAATGTTGGCTATTGTTCTTCTCTGTACTAAGTCAAACAGTAACAGGTGCACTACAAGGAATAGGAAAACTTGCAGTACCAGGTTTTGCACTTCTTGTAGGTACAGCAATTAAATATATTTTAAATGTTATATTTATTCCTATGTTTGGTGAAGTAGTTCCAGCTGTTACAAGTATAATATATAGCTCATCTGCATTTATAATATCTACAGTAGTACTATATAAAACACTTAAAGAGCAAATGCCTTTAAAAGAGGTACTAATAAAACCATTTATTGCAAGTGCTATTATGGGACTTACAGTATTTTTATCATATAAATTATTCATTATTATACACTTAGGAAATACAATTTCTACACTTCTTTCAATTGGAGTAGGAGTTATGGTATATGCAATTTTAGTGTTATTATTAAGAGTATTAAGTAAAGAAGAAATACAACAATTACCTTATGGTAACAAACTATGTAAATTGCTTAGAATTTAACTAAAAAAACGACGTTTTTTTGCTAGAAAAAGCGTGAAAAGTGTTGACATTACTGATCTTTTGTAGTATAAACTAAGTATAAAGTGATTAATAGGAGGGATAATGATGAATAAAGCTGAATTAATTGCTAAAATCGCAGAAGAAAGCAAATTAACTAAAAAAGCTGCTGAAACTGCTTTAGACGCTTTCGTAACTAGTGTTGAAGAAGCACTTAAAAACGGAGAAAAAGTACAATTAGTTGGATTCGGAACTTTCGAAGTAAGACAAAGAGCTGCTAGAAAAGGAAGAAACCCACAAACTAAAGCTGAAATAAAAATACCAGCTTCTAAAGCTCCAGTATTCAAAGCTGGAAAAGCTTTAAAAGAATTAGTTAACAAAAAATAATTAATTAAAAAATAAAAACCACGATTATTCGTGGTTTTTTTGTTCATCTTTTTCTAAAATATTTTCTTCTAAAATACTTGTACAATGTGCACATCTAGTAGCTTTTAGAGGAATTGTACTTAAACAATATGGACAAGTTTTAGTTGTTATTTCAACTTTTTCAGTATCTTTTTTATTTGCTTTAGTTAATGTTTTTACAATTATAAATAATACTATAGATACAATTATAAAGTTTATAATTGCTGTAAGTATTTCTCCATAGTTTAAAGTTATTGCTCCTGCTAATTTAGCTGACTCTAAAGTATCAAAGTGTCCACCTTTTAAAGTTATAAATAACTTAGATAAATCGACATTACTAGTAAGTAAACTAATAAGTGGAGTAATTAAAGCTGAAACAAGAGTATTAACTATAGTAGTAAATGCGCCACCTAAAACAACACCTATTGCTAAATCTAAAGCATTTCCTTTTAAAGCGAATGCTTTATAATCTTCAAAGGCAAGTTTTGCTTTCTTTTTAGATTGTTCTTGCAATTCTTTTTTGTCAATTTTTTTCATATTTTATCACCAATTAAATGCTACAATAAAATGAGAAAAAAATCAATAATAGTATAATTATTGACAAACTTTTTAAGGTGTTGTAATATTATATTAGGTGATTTATATTATGGAAAATGAAAATAAAAAACAGATTTTAAAAGTATTTAGAAGAAATAAAGCTACAAGAAACATAGCAATAGTAGCTTTACTTATTTGTATATTTTGCTTAGCACTTGGAACTATAATAAAATCAAGAAAAATGACAAGTGATGTAAATATTGAAGATGTTACAGATACACAAGTATATGCAAAAGGTAAAATTTATGCTATTACAGATTGCTTTGCAACATATAGTGTAGATAGCAGTGTTACAGATGAGTATTATTTGGCTTTAGGAGAAAATTATTTATATATTCTAAATTTATCTAAGTCTCAATATAGTGATATATCAAAACAATGGGAAGAAGATGAAGAATTAGAATTTGTTGAAATGAATGGTATGACAGAAAATATACCATCAGATTTAAAGAAATTAGCAATAGATACATACAATGAAATATATGAATCAGATGATTTAAATTCATATAATTTTAATGAAGCTTTTGTACCATATGTATTAAATGCAAAGAAAACACCAAATGATAGTTATCAAATTTTTTATACAATTGGTTCACTTGCAGCTATGGTAACAAATATTTTAGTTATATGTTATATTGTTAATTTAATAAGTACTAGATTAAGTGTAAATAAAATCGCTAAAAAATATGACTTAACTCAAATTGCATTAGAATTATCTTCAGAAACTAATGCTGAATTTAATAAAACAAAAGTAATGTTTATGGATAATTATTTAGTAAGCTATTGTGCACCATATGATATTATTAAATATAAAGATATAGCATGGATGTATTTACATGATAACTATGTAAATGGAGTAAAATCTACTATGTCAATTATGATGATGACTAAAGATGGAAAATTACATACAATAGCACAAGTTTCAGCTTCTGGAAAAGAAAATAATGAACAATATACAAATACATTTAATGAGTTAATAGGAAGAAGACCAAATGCTCTAGTTGGATATACTAACGAAAATGTTACAGCTATGTCTAAGAAAAATAGGGAAGAAACATTAGCTATATTAAATGAAAAAGATAATGAAATATAGTATGTAAAATGTGAAAAGACTTGAAACAATAATGTTTCAAGTCTTTTGTGATTTTTTATAAACTTGCTTTTTTTATAAAATTATAGTACAATATATGGGTATTTTAAAGGAGAGTAAAATGTTAGGAACAAACGGAGTTACAGTAAGATTTGGAAAAAGAGTATTATATGAAGATGTAAACGTAAAATTTACACCAGGGAACTGTTATGGAGTTATTGGTGCTAATGGTGCTGGTAAATCTACATTTTTAAAAGTATTAACAGGAGACCTAGAACCAAGTGAGGGAGAAGTATATAAAACAAAAGACGAAAGACTTGGTATTTTAAAACAAGATCACTATATGTATGATGAAGTAAAAGTTATTGATACAGTTATACGTGGCAATGAAAGACTATATGAAATAATGCAAGAAAAAGACGCATTATATGCTAAACCAGACTTTAGCGATGAGGACGGAATAAGAGCTGGAGAACTAGAGGCTGAATTTGCTGAGCTTAATGGTTGGATGGCAGATACTGATGCTGCACAACTTTTAACAGGACTTGGAATTGAAACAGAGTATCATGAATGTTTAATGAAGGAATTATCTGGTCCAGACAAAGTTAAAGTATTACTTGCACAAGCTTTATTTGGAAATCCAGATGTACTTTTACTAGATGAACCTACAAACGACTTAGATATTAAAACAATAAGCTGGCTTCAAGAGTTTTTAATTGATTTTGAAAATACAGTAATTGTTGTATCTCATGATAGATATTTCTTAAATAAAGTATGTACTCATATTGCAGATGTAGACTTTGGAAAAATTAAATATTTATCGGTAACTATGATTTCTGGTATGAATCTAGTCAGCTTGCTTTAAAACAAATGAAAGAAGCTAATAAAAAGAAAGAAGAAAGAATTAAAGAATTACAAGACTTTATTGCTAGATTTAGTGCAAATGCTTCAAAATCAAAACAAGCAACTTCTAGAAAAAAATCTCTTGAAAAAATTGAATTAGATGAAATAAAACCATCAAATAGAAAATATCCATATATAGATTTCAAACCAGATAGAGAACAAGGAAAAGAAATTTTATCTGTTGAAGACGTATCTTTAAATGTTGATGGAGAACAATTATTAAAAAATGTTTCATTTAAGATTCTAAAAGGAGATAAAATAGCTTTAGTTGGAGCAAATGGAATTGCTAAGACTGCATTATTTAATATAATTATGGGAAGAGTTAAACCTGATAGTGGTACAATTACATTTGGTCAAACAATAAAACCATCATATATTCCACAAGATAATGAAGAATATTTTAAAGTAGATAAAAATATAACAGAATGGCTAAGAGATGACTATGGTATAACAGATGAAACAGTAGTAAGAAGTTTCCTTGGAAGAATGTTATTCTCTGGAGATGAAGCATTAAAGAAAATTGGTGTACTTTCTGGAGGAGAAAAAGCAAGATGTATGTTTGCAAGAGCAATGCTTGAAGCACCAAACTTACTATTTTTAGATGAACCAACAAACCATTTAGATCTTGAAAGTATTACAGCATTAAATGAAGGTTTAATTAGAACAAATGCAGAACTTGTATTTGTATCACATGACCATCAATTTGTTCAAACAGTAGCAAATAGAATAATAGAGATAACAGAAGATGGAATTGTAGATAAGAGATGTACTTATGATGAGTACTTAGAACAAAATTCTGAATTAATGAAAAAAGAAAAGAGTTTTTAGGAGGCAATTATATATGATAAAATACCCAGATTATGATAATAGTATATTATCAGTTATATCATCAATACTTAAGTATTATGGTTATGATAACGGACATAAAAGTCTAGAACTATTAGATAAAAAGCTAGAAAAGAGATACAAAAACGTTGTACTTATGATATTTGATGGAATGGGAGTATCATCTATAAAAGAACATTTAAGGGATACAGATTTTCTAATGCAACATTATGAAGGTCCAATCTCTTCAGTATGTCCTAGTACAACAGGCTGTGCAATACCAACAATAGAGAGTGGAAAGACTCCTATTGAACATGCTTGGCTTGGATGGGATATGTATTTTAAAGAATATGATGCAAATATTACTGTATTTACAAATAAGTATCAAGATAGTAATGAAGAAGTTGCAGATTGTAATGCAGCCCAAAAATATATGGGTTATAAACATATTTTTGATATTGTAAAAGAAACTACAAAAGGTGTTGTTACAGCTCATGACATATCTAAATATTCAGATACAGATGAATTTGTATATAGTTGTGAAGAAATGCTACAAAGAGTAAAAGAAATTGCTAAAAATGATGTTCAAGATTTTATTTATACATATCTTGAAGAACCAGATTCAGTAATGCACGCACTTGGAGTAGACCATGAATATGTAAAAGAAAATATAAGATATATTAATAGCTTAGTTTGTGAATTATCTGAAATATTAGATGATACATTAATTGTGGTTATGGCAGATCATGGTTTGGTTAATTCACAAGCAGTTTACTTAGAAGATTATCCAAAATTACAAGAAATGTTAATTAGAAAACCAAGTATTGAAACAAGAGCTGTTAATTTCTTTGTAAAAGAAGAATATATTGATATTTTTCCTAAAGAGTTTAACAAAATATTTGGAAAAGACTTCATTCTTATGACAAAAGAAGAAATACTTGAAAAAGAATTATTTGGTAAAGGTGTAAAAAGTGACAGAATTGATGATGTAGTAGGTAACTATATGGCATTTGCTATATCAGATAAAGCAATAGAATGGGAAAAAGGTGGCTTTCTTATGGAGGCAAGACATGCAGGTCTTACAAAAGAGGAAATGGAAGTACCATTATTTATTATAGATACCAATAATTTATAGAAAAATATAAAAATATCTAAAAAAATACTTGATTTTTAGGCCGTACTGTGTTATTATATTAGAGTACCAAACAGGTACTGATGGTTCAGTAGCTCAGTTGGATAGAGCA
>JAAGKN010000865.1_pt1 | contig 59194 bp, 46 predicted proteins | sample 6206371 | NCBI WGS metagenome assembly JAAGKN01 (sample SAMN11533720, study PRJNA540317) | gut metagenome | isolation source: fecal pellets from male and female animal of same cohort | host: Peromyscus leucopus | place: USA:CA | collected 2017 | reverse complement strand
TTACACGACCACCACGAATCAAAACTACCGAGTGCTCCTGCAAGTTGTGTCCAATTCCAGGAATATATGCAGTCACTTCAATGCCATTGCTTAAACGAACACGAGCAACCTTTCGGAGAGCAGAATTCGGTTTTTTCGGCGTAACAGTCATTACGCGTGTGCAAACACCTCTTTTTTGGGGGCAAGACTGAAGCGCAGGAGCCTTTGTCCTATTCGCTTCCGATTTACGCCCCTTTCTAATCAACTGATTTATTGTAGGCATCGCCTTAAACTCCTATTTTTATTTCCAGCAGCACCTGGAAAAATTTACAAATTCACTGTTTTACAAGTCTAGCGAATTCAAAAAATGAATTCAAGTAGAATTTGACTATTTCCTACCGCTAAACTTGCCAATTTTATAAAGCCATCCGCCATTTTGCAAAAACTACTAGTCCTGATCCTCTGTTTCAAACACAGGCTCCTCAACACGGCTTCGTTCAAGCTCTTGCTCCACTCGTCGTCGTTCAAGGATTTCCTCCATCTGAACATCAAGATCTGTATCGCTGCTATCATAAAGCCTAATGTTCTTGTAGTTCTTGATGCCCGTTCCAGCAGGAATCATATGACCAATCGCAACATTCTCCTTAATGCCGTGCAAACCATCTGTCGCTCCGGAAATCGCTGCATTGGTAAGCACACGAGTTGTCTCCTGGAATGAAGCCGCAGAAATAAATGAATCAACATTCAACGCAGACTTTGTAATTCCCTGGAACATCGGACGAGCCACTGCCGGTTGTCCGCCTTCTGCAACAACGCGCCTATTTTCCTCGTGGAATTTATACTTGTCAACTTGCTGTCCAAATATAAATTTAGTGTCGCCAACCGCAACGATTTCAACCTTGCGCAACATCTGGCGGACAATCACGCCGATATGCTTGTCATTGATAGAAACACCCTGCGCACGATAAACCGCTTGAATTTCATCCATAAGATAATTTTGCAAGGCGTTTTCGCCAAGAATTGCAAGAATATCGCTTGGATTCTTTGCGCCGTCGCACAATGGCTCTCCCGCCGCAATTTTATCCCCGTCACGGACAAGCATTCGCTTTGTAGTAGGAACAAGATGCTCAAAAGACTTGTCAAACTCATCCTTGATTTCAATAATCTGCTTTCCTTTTGCCTTTCCCTTGAACTTAACCGTTCCAGAAATTCGTGCAAGCACGCACGGATTCTTTGGTTTTCGAGCTTCAAACAACTCTGTAACGCGTGGAATACCGCCAGTAATATCACTTGTCTTTGCCGCCTCTTTTGGCATTCTCGCAAGAGTGTCGCCCGCCTTAATTGGCTGCTTGTCCTCAACCTGAAGAACCGCGCCAGAAGGCAAGTTGTATCGTCCCAGCTCGTTGCCAGCCTCATCGGTGATAAGAATTTTCGGATCTTTGACATCAAGATGAATATCGGTAATAGTTCGCTCTGTTTTGCCAGTCTGCATGTCAACTTTTTCAGCCAGTGTAGAACCAGCAATAACATCCTCAAAGTGAACGTATCCATCGCTTTCTGCAATAATTGGATCTGAATACTGGTCAAATGTGCCAAGAGAACTGCCAGCCTTGACTATATCCCCATCCTTTATATGGATATTGGAGCTGTTCACAATTTCAACTTTAATTCCCTTGTTCACAATGTAAACCGTATTATCACGAACAACGACTTTTCCAGATGCACTTGCAGGAACAGCATTTCCTTGTCGAACAATAAGCGTGCTGTCCTTCAAAAGGCTGTCCCCGTCCTTTACCGCCAGCTCATCGCCATCTTTAATTTCTTCAGAGGCAAGAATTCGATACACATTCATAGAGCCCTTTCGGGTGAAGAGCCATGTGCCGTCATCCATTTCAACATGAGTTCCCTGAATATCATCGATGATTGCGTCAAAATCCAAAACAATTTTGTTATCTTCTGTCGCTTTATCCGCAGTGCCGCCAGAGTGGAACGTTCGGAGCGTCAACTGGGTGCCTGGCTGTCCGATTGACTGAGCGGCGATAATTCCAACCGCCTCTCCAATCTCAACGATTTTATTCCGTGCAAGATTTTGTCCATAGCACTTCACGCAAATTCCATGCTGCGCCTCGCAAGTCAAAACCGTTCTCACCTTGACTTTTTCCACGCCAGCATCTTCGATTTTTTTTGCAAGGCCAGGAGTGATATAGTCATTGACATTGCAAATCAAGTCGCCTGTAATTGGATGAACAACACGCTCTATCGTATAGTGACCGACGATTCTATCAGCGAGGTGGACGACAATTTCATCTCCATCTTTAATCGCCTCATAATCAATGCCGTTTATTGTTCCACAATCCTCATCGTTCACAACAACATCCTGTGCAACATCAACAAGTCGGCGAGTCATATAACCAGCGTCGGCGGTCTTAAGAGCCGTATCCGAAAGACCTTTTCGCGCACCGTTCGTAGAGATAAAGTATTCAATAACCGAAAGCCCCTCTTTAAAGTTAGAGCGAATTGGAAGTTCAATAATTTCTCCACTCGGCTTTGCCATAAGTCCACGCATAGCGGCAAGCTGTGAAATCTGCTTTTTAGAACCACGGGCGCCGGAAGTGGCCATCATATAGATTGTATTAAATCCATCCTTGTGCTTGGCAAGATTCTTCATCATTATATCAGTAAGCTCATCGTTTGTTCTCGCCCAAATATCACAAACACGGTTATAACGCTCCTCTCCAGTAATAACGCCCTTTGAATAGTCATTTACAATCTTTTCAACATCCTTGTTCGCCTTGTCAACCATCTCTTTCTTTTCAGCAGGAACAAGAATATCGTCCATAGAAAGAGTCGCACCGTAGAATGTGGCGTTTCTATATCCGCACGATTTAATTGCGTCAAGCATTTGTATGGTGAGCCATGGACCTTGCGTATGATACACATCTTCTATCATGGTCTTTAACTTTTTATCACCCATAAGCTCATTCACATAGCGAACGCCATCAGGCATAGCCTCATTGAACGAAAGACGACCAGCCGTTGTTTCAATTAAATCACCCGCCTTGAATTCGCCCGCCTTGAACGAATCTTTTGGAGCGTTCACTTTTATCAATGCCTGCCACTCGATTGCACCGCTTTCCGCCGCAAGACGAACTTCATCCGCGCTAGAAAACCGCTTTCCCGTTCCCTTTGCATTTGGCTTTACTGAAGTCATATAATAAATTCCCAAAACCATATCCTGAGAAGGAGCAACGATTGTGTTTCCATTAGCAGGGTCAAGAAGGTTTCGCGCCGAAAGCATCAAAGTCCAGCATTCCATTTGCGCAGCCTGTGTTAAAGGAACATGGATAGCCATCTGGTCGCCGTCAAAGTCAGCGTTGAACGACTTGCAAGTAAGCGGATGCAGTTTCAACGCCTTTCCCTCGACAAGAACAGGCTCGAATGCAAGAATGCCAAGCCGGTGAAGCGTTGGCGCACGGTTCAACATGACAGGATGCTCGCGAACGACTTCATCAAGAATGCTGAAAACCTCTGGAGCTTCAGACTCAACAAGCATCTTCGCCTTTTTAATATTGAAAACAACTTCCTTATCAACCAGTTTTTTCATAATAAACGGCTTGAACAATTCCAACGCCATCTTTGTTGGAAGACCGCACTGCCACAACTTCAATTCAGGGCCGACAACAATTACTGAACGACCCGAATAGTCAACGCGCTTTCCAAGAAGATTTTGTCGGAAGCGGCCGTCTTTTCCCTTAATCATATCGCTAATTGACTTCAAAGGACGGTTTGACGCACCCTTTACAATGCGCTTTCTCTTTGAATTGTCAAAGAGAGAGTCAACCGCCTCTTGCAACATACGCTTTTCATTCCGAATGATAATATCCGGAGCGGCAAGCTGCTGCAACCTCTTCAAACGATTGTTGCGGTTTATAACGCGACGATAAAGGTCGTTCAAGTCAGAAGTAGCGAATCGTCCTCCATCAAGTTGAACCATCGGGCGCAACTCAGGCGGGATAACAGGAACAACATCAAGAATCATCCAAGACGCCTTGTTTCCAGAAGATCGGAAATCTTCTACAATCTCAATTCTCTTCAAAAGACGCTTGTCGCTCTTCGAGCCCTTTTCTATCATTTTTTCTCGAAGTTCAGCCGCAAGAGCGTCAAGATCTGTGCCGTCTAAAAGCGTTTTTATTGCCTCTGCACCCATATCAGCGGTAAATGTTTCGCCGTAACGCTCGCACGCCTCAATATATTCATCTTCCGTAAGCAGCTGCATTTTCTTTAAGTCAGTGTCGCCCGGATCAATAACAATATATTTTTCGTAATACAAAACCGCACGAAGCTGGGCAATCTGCATGTCAAGCAAAAGCCCCATTCGGCTCGGAACGCTTCTATAATACCAAATATGACTTACAGGCGCCGCCAATTCAATGCGGCCGGTGCGCTCGCGGCGCACTTTAAAGTGAGTGACTTCAACACCGCACCTATCACAAATAACGCCCTTGTAGCGAATAGACTTGAACTTTCCGCAATAACATTCCCATTCCTTTGTAGTTCCGAAAATGCGCTCGCAAAAAAGACCGTCTTTCTCAGGACGCAATGTGCGGTAGTTTATCGTTTCAGGCTTTTTTACCTCGCCATAAGACCACGCGCGAATTGTTTCGGGAGAAGCCAATTTTATTTTTATACTTGAAAAATCTTGAATATCACGCATTTTTATCTCCTATGCATTCCCTATAAATTTTCCTTGTCAAATCCCGATGCCGTCTTGTCAATCAACTCTTGATCGCGCTCCGTAAGAGCAATCTGCTTGCCCTTTTCATCCCAAATAGAGAAGTCCAGTCCCAAGCCGCGAAGCTCCTGAACCATAACATTAAATGCCTCTGGAACTCCTGCCGGAGATGTCGGGTCTCCCTTGACAATTGACTCATATATTTTAGAGCGACCATTCATATCATCGGATTTGATTGTCATCATTTCCTGCAATGTGTTTGCCGCGCCATACGCCTCCAACGCCCAAACTTCCATTTCTCCAAGTCGCTGACCACCAAATTGCGCCTTACCACCAAGCGGCTGCTGGGTGACAAGAGAGTACGGACCTGTTGAACGCGCGTGCATTTTATCATCAACAAGGTGATGCAATTTCATAAAGTAAATCACACCGACAAAAATCGGATTTACAAAAGGCTCGCCTGTTCGTCCATCGTGAACAATTTGCTTTGAGTTGCCGGCAAGTCCCGCCTCCTCTAGTTTTGATGAAATTTGCTCTTGACTCGGAGACTGGAACACTGGAGACTCGAAGAATTGGTTCAAGTATTTACCTGCAATTCCAAGCTCGCTTTCCATAATCTGACCAATATTCATTCGCGAAGGAACGCCAAGCGGATTCAAGCAAACATCAAGCGGAGTGCCATCCTCCAAATACGGCATATCTTCAATTGGAAGAATTCGAGCGACAACACCTTTGTTTCCGTGCCGTCCAGCCATTTTATCACCTTCACGAAGCTTTCGCTTGTTTGCAATAATGACTTTCACCACTTCATCAACGCCAGGAGAAAGCTCGTCGCCTTCAAGCCGCTTCATCCTTTGAACGTCAATTACAACGCCCTCAACTCCGTGCGGAACATGCAGTGAAGAATCCCGCACATCCTTCGCCTTTTCACCGAAGATTGAATTGAGCAGCTTGAATTCAGGAGTTGTTTCCGTCTCGCTTTTTGGAGTGACTTTTCCAACAAGAATGTCTCCCGAACGCACTTTCGCGCCGATTCTAATAATTCCCTCGGCATCAAGATTGTCAAGAGCCTTTTCCGCAGTATTAGGAACATCACGAGTAATTCTTTCAGAACCAAGCTTTGTCTCGCGAATCTCAACAGAAAATTCCTTGATGTGGATTGTAGTGTACATATCCTCGCGGACAACCCTTTGGCTTATAAGAACAGCATCCTCATAGTTATATCCATTCCACGGAACAAAGCCTACAAGAATGTTTCTGCCAAGCGCCAGCTCACCATTAAATGTCGCTGGACCGTCAGCAAGCACATCGCCCTTCTTAACATGCTGTCCAACTTCAACGATAGGCCTTTGATGGTTGCATGTGTCATTGTTTGTCCTTTGATATTTTAAAAGCCCATATTCATTGATTTCACCGGCACTCGCATCGGTTGGACGAACCTTTATCAAATCGCTTGAAACATAAACGACATCACCCTCATACTTTGCCTTAACCAAAACGCCTGAATCATAAGCCGTTTTCTTTTCCATGCCAGTGCCAACATACGGTGGCTCAGGGAACAGAAGCGGAACAGCCTGCCTTTGCATGTTACAACCCATCAAGGCACGGTTAGCGTCATCATGTTCAAGGAACGGAATAAGCGAAGCCGAAACAGAAATAACCTGTCGCGGAGAAACATCAATATATTGAATATCCTTTACATTTCTCGTTGTATAGTCGCCCTTGTGACGGCAAGAAATCATTTCAGACGGGAACGAACCTGTCTTTTCATCGATACCTTCAACCAACTGGCCAACATAATATCTGTCTTCATCCATCGCGGAAAGATACTCAATGGTATTGGTCGCCTTGCCATCCTCCACCTTGCGGAACGGCGCTTCAAGGAATCCATATTCATTGATTTGAGTGAACATAGCAAGCGACACAATCAAACCAATGTTCGGACCTTCAGGAGTTTCAATCGGACACATTCGTCCATAGTGAGAATAATGAACATCGCGAACTTCAAAACCCGCTCTGTCACGGCTAAGACCGCCAGGTCCCAACGCATTCAAGCGGCGTTTATGAGTCAACTCGGAAAGCGGATTCACCTGATCCATAAATTGAGAAAGCTGGCTTGAACCAAAGAATTCGCGCAGCACCGCTACAATTGGCTTAATTGAAATCAAGTCCTGCGGCTTGAGCGTTTCAGTTTCTTTTAGCCCCATTCGATCCTTTACAATGCGCTCCATCTTTTTAAATGCCGACTTCATTTGGTTGGTGAGAAGCTCTCCAACGCATCGAATGCGGCGGTTTCCAAGATGGTCAATATCATCAATAATTTCCTCGCCAATATACACTTTGATGAGAATTTTCATTGTATTGATAACATCGTCTTTTATGAGCGTATACTCTTGAACATCTTCCTTATAGTTGAATTTCTTGTTCAATTTATAGCGGCCAACCCTGCCCAAGTCATATCGTCGCTCGCTGAAGAACAATGAATTCAAGTCTTTTTCCGCCGCCTCAACAGTAACCGGTTCACCAGGCTTTAGAATTGCACAGATGGCGGCAAACACATCTTCTTTTGAAGGCTCGTTGTCAACAGACCCTTCGTTCACATAGCGAACTTCTTCGCGCTCAAAGCAATTTATAATAATTTGAGAGTCAAGCGATTCGTTTTCCTCTTCCTTGCTGTTTGGATTTTTCTTTGTGTTAAAGCGAATCAAGCACACTTCTTTAATTCCGTTCGCCACAAGATCATCAATATCGTGAGGATGAAGACGAATTCCTGCGTTAAAGAGGCGCTTTTCCTCTCCGTTTTCGTCCTTTATGATAACAGCGCTCGCCAAAACCCTGTCAACAAGAGAGTCCCTCTGTTCAGGAGCATCGCCAATCTCTACATTCTCTGTGACATAGAAGCATCTGATGATTTCCTCCCGCGTCGTATATCCAAGCGCACGAAGGAAAAGAGTGCCCAAGATTTTTTTCTTGCGATCTATTTTTGCATAAATCAGCTCTTTTTTCTGGTCAATTTCAAATTCAAGCCAAGAACCATGATATGGAATAATACGGCTTGAGTACACACCTTTTTCATGCTGGAAAATAACTCCAGGAGAACGATGTATCTGAGAAACAACAACACGCTCCGCTCCATTGATGATAAATGTTCCTCGTTCCGTCATAAGCGGAATATCGCCCATGTAAATATCTTTTTGGATAATGTGCCCGTCGTTAAAAAAAGTCAAATCTATTCGGGCCTTTAAGGGAACGGAATAGGTCAATCCCTTTTGCTTGCATTCCAACTCATTAAATTTAATGTTAGCGTAATCAAGTTCATAATATTCAAACTCAAGCGACATATCGCCGTTTGGACTTTCAATAGGGAATATAGAAGAAAATGCCTCTTGAAGACCTTGATTAAGTGGTTTTTGCCCTTCCTTTAGGCGTTGCGCCTGAAGAAAACTTTCATAAGAAGAAGTTTGAATTCCTATCAGATCCGGCACATCCATAGAACTTTGAATGTCCTTGCCGATATACTGACGATTGATTGTTCGGGTTTTTGCGAACATCATTTCCCCCTGTCATATAGGTTCAACTGGAAATCTGCTACATTTGGTAAACTCCGCACAGCACAGAAACAGTTGATTGCCTTACGGGTATAAGGCGTGTAAAAATATCGTATAGACAACGAAAACTGCAAGGTGCAAAGACCTTGCAGTTTTTTATAAATTAGAAAAATTTGGCTATTTTTTGCTCGCCTTTCCACCAGCCTCAGTGATTTTTGCAATCAAAGCATCTGCATCAGCCTTGCTTACGCCCGCTTTAAGCTCTTTTGGCGCGCCTTCAACGAGCGCTTTTGCCTCGCCAAGACCAAGACCTGTGATTTCGCGAACAACCTTGATAACAGGAATCTTCTTTGACGCGTCAAAGCTGTCAAGAGTAACAGTAAATTCAGACTGCTCCTCTTCAGCCGCCGCGCCGGCTCCTGCCGCTGGTGCTGCCGCCACAGCAACTGCCGCTGTAACTCCAAATTTCTCTTCCATCGCTTTTACAAGCTCTGAACACTCAAGAACGGTCATTCCTGAAATTGCTTCAAGAATCTGATCTGTTGTTAATGCTGCCATATTGTCTTCCTCACAAATAGGTAAATATCACTCTCCAAAAGAGAGCCGCAGTCGCCGTCCATACGAACAGTCTGCATTTTAAGCACGGACAGTCAGACAGCCTCTGAAGCCTGACCGTGCATTTTTTAATAACTAAGATTTGAAGTGCCCGACAAAATGGAATCTAATCGGACAATCCAATAAAACCTTACTCCGCAGCAGGTGCATCCGCCGCCGTTTCAGCAGCTGCCTCTGGTGCAGGAGCGGCTTCAGTCTTCACTTCGCTTGCTTCTGCTGCCGGGGCGGCCGCCTCTGTTGAAGCAGGCTTGTCACCTTCCGCCTCTTTCTTTTCAGCATACGCCTTGATAGTAGCGGCCAACTGACGGGCAGGGCCGTTGATTGCAGACATAAGCATAGCGATAAGCTCTTTCTTTCCAGGAACTTTTGAGTAAGCCTCTATTCGAGCCGCATCAAGAACTTCCTTGTCTACACATGCGCCCTTAACAGAAAGAACGGGAACTTCCTTTGCAAAGTCAAAAAGCGTTTTCGCAACAACATTTGAATCCTCTTTGGACATTGCAATAACAGTCGGTCCTTTAAGATATTCCGCCACATTATTGATTTTCATTTGCTCAAATGCAATGCGTGCAAAGTTGTTCTTTACAACCTTTAAAGTGGCGTTCTGATCTCGAAGTTTTTTGCGAAGCTTTGTAATCTGTTCAACGGTCATTCCGCGATAGTCAGCAAAAATAAAGTCATTGTATCCTGAAAGAGTTTCCTTTGCTTCATTGATAGCTTTTGTTTTTGCATCTTGTACTTTTTTCGCCAACATTGCCATAATTACTCGCCCTCCTTCGTAATATCAACCCACACTCCAGGTCCCATAGTGGAACTCAATGAAACAGAGCGGATAAAACCAGCCACTCCAGAAGGAGCCTTTCTGCTGATTTCTTTAATCAGCGTGTTTACATTTTCCACGATTTTCGCAGCATCCATAGAGCACTTGCCGACTGCAATATGAACAGCGCCGCCTTTGTCAGCGCGATATTCAGTGCGACCTTTTTTCAACTCGTTGATTGCAGACACAATGTCAGTGGTAACAGTACCTGTCTTTGGGTTAGGCATAAGCCCCTTGCGTCCCAAAACCATACCTAAACGACCAACATCCTTCATCATATCAGGAGTGGCAACGGCAATGTCAAAGTCAAGCCAGCCGCCCTTCACTTTTTCAACATACTCGTCACCAGCATAGGTTGCACCTGCATCAAGAGCCTCTTTTACACGATCTTCATGACAGAACACAAGAACTTTTTTCTCGCCCTTAAACTGGTTCGGAAAAACAAGCGTATCGCGAACAGAAGCAGACTTGTCCATTTTGAGAGAAAGATGGGCTTCCACCGTCTCGTCAAAATTAGCAACCTTCATATCCTTTACCATATTGCACGCGGCAGCTACTGAATACTTTTTTTTCAAATCATATTTTGCAGCGGCTGTAAGATATTTCTTTCCATGTTTCATACTACTGCTCCACCTCTACGCCCATACTGCGAGCAGTACCGGCAATGATTTTTTTTGCTGCCTCAATGTCATTCGCATTAAGATCCTTGAATTTTGTGTTTGCGATTTCATCAAGATCTTTTTTAGAAAGCGTGCCCACTTTATTTAAAAGCGGATTTCCAGAGCCTTTTTCAAGCTTCAACGCCTTTTTGATAAGAACTGCTGCAGGCGGCGTTTTCAGTTCAAATGTGTACGATTTGTCCGCATAAACAGTCAGCACAACAGGAATGATAAGACCCTTTTCCATTGACTTTGTTCGGTCATTGAATTCCTGGACGAATTTTGGAGCCGAAACACCATGAGGTCCAAGAGCAGGTCCAATCGGAGGAGCCGGAGTCGCAGATCCCGCAGGACATTGCAATTTGATTACGGCTGTTACCTTTTTAGATGCCATTTTTTTCTCCTAAATTGGTATCGAGACAGTTAAAACCATCTCGTAACGAAACGCCTTTATCCAACGGATGTGCGTTTCTCCCAAAAACAGGCAATGTTCGCCGGCAAGCGAACACCTGAAATTGTTAACTAATTTAACTGATTTTTTCAACCTGAAGGAAGCCCACTTCCACAGGAGTTGCGCGGCCGAAGATTTGCACATTGATGTGGAGCTTGTCCTTTTCAACATTAACATCCTCGATATTTCCGCTGAAATTCGCAAACGGGCCGTCGGTGATTTTTACCTTGTCGCCAACATTGAATGACTGCTTAACCTTGACAACCTTTTCTCCCTTGATTGCGCCAGACTTCAAAAGCAGATTTTTCGCCTCGTCAGGCTTGATCGGACGGGGACGCTCATTAGGATTAGAGCCAACAAAACCTGTAACGCCTTGAATTCCCCTGAGCGCAGAGCATGTCGCCTTCCAGCCAATCTCCGGCAAGTCAAGTTCAATCATTATATACCCAGGAAGGATTTTATCGTGCCGAGACTTTTTCTTGTTATTGTCTTTTATTTCAACAACTTCCTCAACAGGAACACGAATATCGGTCACAATAGCAGGATCTAGTTCATTATTTTCAAGGAGGGTTTTTACCGCGCGTTCAATTTTACCCTCGTAACCCGTATATGTATGAAGAATATACCAGCTTTTCGCCATAAAGCCCCTCTATCTCATTATAAACTGGAAGGCTTTTGAAAAACCAAAGTCCAACAACCCTAGAATCACCGCAACAACAATAGTAGAAATAATTACAACCTTTAAAGAAGCAAAAACATCTTCACGAGTAGGCCAAACAACTTTTTTTAACTCCGCCTTGCTTTCTCTAAAGAACTGTCCCACTTTTGACATTTGATTCCTCCAAACATGGATTAAATAAAAACAGGGCCGGCAGGACTCGAACCCGCGACACTCGGTTTTGGAGACCGATGCTCTACCAACTGAACTACAGCCCTAAAATATTCTATCCGTCCGAAAACCGAACGGAAAAATGCATTATTTTACTTTTGTCTCTTTGTGCATTGTATGCTTGTTGTCAAAAGGACAATACTTTTTCAATTCCAACTTACCTGTAATATTCTTCCTATTCTTGTAAGTCGTATAGTTTCTTCTCTTGCACTCAGAACACTGCAATGCAATAATTTCAACCGCACCTTTTTTCTTGCTTGACATATATAACTCCTATAAAAAACTAGTTAAAAGCCCCCGTGCGGGATTGAACCGCAGACCTCAGCCTTACCACGGCTGCGCTCTACCAGCTGAGCTACAAGGGCATTTTAGCGCAAATAGTAATGTGTCATACTACTATATACGAACAAATATTTTATGTCAATAAAAAAAATAAAGAAATGTAATTATCAAGAAAAATCAACAAACCTTAAAAATCAATTCTTTGCCAAAATGACCTAATTTCGAGTTTAAACCTTCAAAAAACATTCTTCCAATCGCAGGAAGAAAGGTCAAAACCGTGCGCTAGCGCACTGCACGCTGATTTCGGCAATAACGAATAAGTTCGTCTTGCCAGTTTTTGCAAACGCAAAAACTGGAGGCGAATGCAGAACCAACTCCAATTTAAATACCAATACAGGCATTCGCCAGTGCTCATTCTCGAATGTTTCTACTGTTTTTACAACTCGAAATTAGGGCTGTAACACACATATAATATCGCTTGCGTTAAATCAATTGTATTGACTTTTTTAAATACTATTGACACCTATTTGTAAATGCTCGCCCCCTTTTCCCATGCGCTCACACTGCGATACATTCACCCCCATTCTGAATCCTTTAATTTTGTGTCGCTGCTTGAAAACACCATCGACATCTCTCCAGACGCGGCGCAGATAAAAACAATGTTTCCGTTCATCGGCTCGTATCCGCCGCGAGCCTTTCCAGTGCTTTCATCATACCCGCCGGATGCGCCATATTGCGTGCAATAGACATTTTCTGTGTAAGGTGAAATGCGTTTGATAAAATCCAAGGCGGGAAAAACAGCGTCAATATTTTTTGTGTATTCTGTCGAGCCAACGCTGCAAGAAATGCAGACAACTTCCGGCTGAATCAAAGACAGCAACGCCTCGCTTGCAGCCGTATAACTTCCGTGATGCCCTCCCTTGTAAAATGTCGCATGCGGCAAATTCGGGTTGCTTTCAACAAGCGAAGCCTCTCCGTTTTTTTCCAAGTCCCCAAGGAAATAATAGTATGTTTTTTCACCGTTTTTATCAGTGCAAGTAAAAAGCAAACAAACAGAAAAGTCGTTTTCATTTGAAGTGTCTGTTTCATAATATGTTTGATAGAGAATTTCCATAGTGATTTTTCCATCCCCTGTCAAATCATAAAGACGCTTTGCCCCGTCTGTTTGATTATAGCATTGCAACGCCGTATACCAGACGCTGCCTTTTGTAGTTGACACTTCCAAATCCCTGTTTTCGCAGTAGGATTTATATGCAGCGGTGGATTTGTTTGTCTTTGCAAATTGAATTATCGTCTTGCATTCATACCTCTCAAATATGTTGGGGCAAGACTTGTTTCCAACAAACCCATAGATATGATCCGCATCCGCGTGAGTTACAATAACATATTCCAAGCTTCCATCTTTACAGTATCTGTCAATGTAAGCGGACGTTGTATTCGGGCTGCCCCTCTCGCACCCTGCGTCAATTAAAATATCAGTTTTGCCCGCCTTGATATAAATGCTGTCGCCGTTCTTGTTGCTTCCAAGCATCATAAGATGAATTGAAAAGTCATCGTCTTTGAGCGCAACCTTTCCTCCGTTTATGTATGTCTTAAAGCGCCCTGCCTCAAGAGAGGCGGAATCTCCTGCCGCTTCACTAAACGACTTGCAAATTACAGCAAAACAAAAAAACAGCGCAAAAAGCCCTGTGCGTCCAGCGTGTCTAAAAAATCTCGCCATAGCTTTTCTTCCTAAAAAAATAGTCTCCCATATACAGCGCATATAAACCGCTTTATGAACAAAAGTCCCGAACTCAAATGCTTTACAGTATACAGTATAAAGAAAACGGCACTTGTTTTCCAGCAGAACAAAGAAAAGCCCCAGGACAAACATGTGTTCAAGCAAAATTTAAAAATACTCATAAAAAATAAAAAATCCGCTTCCAGTCGAGACGACTGTAAAGCATCGGGACATCAAGCCCTGCGAATCACCATTGACGAGCATTCATCGCGAGGCAGGAAACAGGCAAAACGAACGCACCATTTCAAAACACCATTTCAAAAAAGTGGATATTTTCCGTGTTATCGGATATACTATTTATTGCAAACGACTTCTTACGGGAGAAAAATATGACCAGTCACGAAATTGTAAAGGCCCTTGCCCAAATCAAAACCTATGTTTCGGCTGCTGACTTAGATGCATTTGACTATGCAATAAAAGTTTTTGAATTGCTTGAAGAAAAGCAAATCGAAAACCCGCTTGAATTTATAAGCGAACTGGCGGAGGGTGAAAAATGATTGGAACATTCTGGTCTTTAGTGCCTCCGCTTGTTGCCATTGCATTGGCGTTAATCACAAAAGAGGTGTATTCCTCCCTTTTTATTGGAATTATCATAGGCGGAGCGTTTTTTGCCGGCGGAAACTTTGCCGAAACAATACATCACATATTTTCAGACGGACTCGTCGCCTCGCTTTCAGACTCTTATAACGCTGGAATTTTAGTGTTCCTCGTTGTCTTGGGAATCATGGTCGCATTGATGAACAAGGCGGGCGGTTCTGAAGCCTTTGGAAACTGGGCGAAAAAGCATATAAAGACAAAAATCGGAGCGCAATGCGCAACAATTTGCCTTGGAATTTTGATTTTTATTGACGACTACTTTAACTGCCTCACCGTTGGTTCAGTTATGAAGCCTATTACAGACAAATACAAAATTTCTCGCGAAAAACTCGCCTACTTGATAGATTCAACCGCCGCACCTGTTTGCATCATCGCGCCAATTTCATCATGGGCGGCCGCCGTTTCGGGATTTGTCACCGAAGGCGAAAACGGGCTTGCGCTTTTCACAAAGGCAATCCCCTATAATTTCTATGCACTCTTTACTATTATAGCAATGTTCGCCCTTGTTCTCACCCAAACAGAATTCGGTCCAATGAAAAAATTTGAAGAGGCGCGAAAAATTATAACCGATGACGCCCCCCCGCTCACAAAACACTCCCAAAAAACAGAAAAGAACGGCAAGGTAATTGACCTTGTTCTGCCCATTATCGTTCTCATAGTCTTATGCACAATTGGAATGGTTTATTCGGGCGGATTTTTTAGCGAGGGAGAAAATCAATGGAAATTCGTTGATGCATTTGCCGCCTCCGACGCTTCGGTTGGACTTGTGCTGGGTTCATTTGGAGCGTTAATTATAACCATTCTATTTTACGCTTGCCGCCGTGTCTTGAAATTCAATGAATGCATGGCTTGCATACCAGACGGATTTAAAGCAATGGTTCCTGCCATTTTAATTTTAACTTTGGCATGGACCTTAAAGGGGATGACAGACTCCCTTCACGCAAAAGACTTTGTTGCAGGTGTCATTGAAGGCGGCGCAAAATCGCTGATGAATTTCCTGCCTGCAATAATATTCCTCATCGCTTTGGGGCTTGCATTTGCAACAGGAACATCGTGGGGAACATTCGGCATTTTGATTCCCATTTGCATTGCTGTGTTCCCGGATGCAGGAGAACCGCTTCGCGTCATTTCAATAAGCGCATGCATGGCAGGGGCGGTGTGCGGAGATCATATCTCACCAATCAGCGACACAACCATTATGGCAAGTGCGGGAGCGGAATGCAACCATGTAAAACATGTTTCAACTCAATTGCCGTATGCGCTTTGCGTTGCATTAGTCAGTTTTATTTGCTATATCGTCGCCGGCTTTATAAAAAATCCTATTGTTCCGCTTGTCATAGGAACGCTTGCAATCGTGGGCGGGATTTTACTCATAAAAAGAATGCAAAGCAAAAGATAAATGGCATGTCAAATATAAAATCTGACCGCAACAAGACCATTGACTTTTTGAGCGAGGAGAACCCGGAGTATCTTGCGCAATGCCTACGCGTCAAAGACGCTCCGCTTCTGCTTGATGAAATTCGCAACAATATTATTTTTGGCGATTTTTTTACCGTCACGCCGTTTCTTCCGCATTCATTTGTTGACCTTTTGATTGCAGATCCTCCATACAACATCGATAAAACATTTGGAAAGACCACTTTTCATCAAATGAGCGCGGATGACTATGAAAAATACACCGAACAGTGGATTTCACTTATTGAACCGCTTTTAAAGCCTTGCGCCTCCATCTATATTTGCTGTGACTGGAAGTCAAGCTCCGCAATAGAACGAGTTCTTGCGCGTCATTTTACGGTGCAAAATAGAATAACCTGGCAAAGAGAAAAAGGGAGAGGCTCAAAATCAAACTGGAAGAATTCGATGGAAGACATTTGGTTTGCCACAAAATCCAGCAATGACTTCACATTTAATGTGGAGAGTGTAAAAATCAGGCGACGCGTCATCGCTCCATACCGCACTGACGGAAAGCCGAAGGACTGGGAAGAAACGGAAAACGGAAAGTTCCGCAACACTCATCCATCAAATTTTTGGGACGACATTTCGATTCCCTATTGGTCGATGGCGGAAAACACCGCCCATCCAACGCAAAAACCCGAAAAACTTCTTGCAAAATTAATTTTGGCAAGCTCGCACAAAGGAGAAATGGTATTTGATCCTTTTTTAGGCTCAGGCTCAAGCGCAGTCACGGCAAAAAAACTTTGCCGCGACTTTTGTGGAATCGAAAAGGATGAACAATATTGTGCATGGGCGCAAAAACGACTTGAAATGGCGAACGCCGACAAAACAATACAAGGCTACGCTGACGGTGTTTTTTGGGAGCGAAACACCTCGTCTCATCTACTTGTAAATCATAAAAAATGAGAAGAACAGTGCGATGCTTCCAATCAAAAGAATCAAATCGCCAAAAGCATGCATAAATTTAACCTTGCGAAGGCTGCAAAAAATCAAGCCGACTGCGTAAAAAACTCCTGTTGTTATCATAAATCCAAAGCTTGCAGCGCTCACATCATGGTAAAACTGTCTGATTATCAAAAACAATGCACAACCTGAAACTGCATATAAAATTATATTCACTATATCAAGACGCGAGCCGGCAATTGCGTACATAAAAATCCCTGTCAGGCAAATTGCAAGAACCGCAAATGTAACCGTCCATTCAAACGCATTGCTTCGTGCAAACTGTCCTCTTGTTGAAAGAAGCGCATACGATATATATATGCAGGCGATTGTCAAAAACACACCGCTACGGTTAAGCCGCCGAAAAACTTCTTTTGCAGTTGAATGAGTGAGCGAGTGCTGAAGCGTTGACATAAGGTAATTAAAGACCATTGTCGCTCCAAAAGTGGTGTACATTGCAAGATAGACTGGTATTTTGTCCTTGTCCGCAGGAGGCACATTTTCTAGCGCAAGCACATCGAGCAAAACAGTCGCCACAATAAAAAGGCAGCATCCAAGCCCCTGCACGATCCCGCTAAAAATCTCCTCTCCAATTGAATACTGGCGCAACTTTTGTTCATACGCAATGTGTTTTTTTTCTTTTTCGATTCTTCGTTGCGCGCGTTTTTTTGCGCGTTCAGAGCGAGCGTAGTCATCCGCGGCATATTTTGCACGAAGCCGTTCAGGATCCTCTGCATATTGTATATTGACTTCACGAATTTTATTTTCCGCATCGCGTTCTATTTGCTTAATTCTCAGTTTTTTTTTGAGCTTTAAAGACTTTAAAGTCGAAGCGCGCACGGCTTTTGCCGCAATTTCATCTTGACGAGTCATAAATCCTCCCATAAAAAGTTTGCAATGCAAACTGCTGTTCAAGCGAGTCGCACCATTTTTGACGCTCGCTTAAAACGCTTGTTTTATTATACCAAAGGTTTCGCATTTTCGCCACTTTTCAGCGAAGTTTTTCCAAAACGATATGCATCTCGCTATCAGGAACGGTTTTTAAAAATTCCAAAATTATTTTTCCGTCTTTGATTTTCATACGAGAGTCCTTTGAGCGAGAAGAATCGCGGAATTCGGAAACCGTAACGCCATCTCCCGATTTTTTATCATCAAGCAAAATCACATCCGATGTGTATGTGTAGCGCAACTCCGCAACCGTAAAATCATCGCTGAAATTCACCTCAAGCCCTTGAAAGTTCTTTTTCATATTTTCTGCAAGAACAAAAACGTTGTTGGAAAACGGTTTTTTGCAATCAAGCTTTCCGTAAATCTCAGAGCCGCTGGGGAGATACATTTTCTTTATTGAAATTCCGCTCACCTCGACAACAACTCTCGCCTGTCCATCGACCAAGCATCCGCCAAAATTGCGAATCATTTCCTCGATGTCTTCTCGCCCGACACCAAAAAATGAAAATTCGTCCTCATCGCTGCCGTTTTCTTTACGCTCGGATTCAAGCCGTGCATTATATGTTGCAAGCATTTCATGTAAATATCGATCAGAAAAGTCCGCCTTCCCCACCATCGCAAATTCCCACTCGCAGGAGGATAGCATTATCATGAGAAAAACAACGCTCAAACAAACAATAGATTTTCTTTTCAACACGAAAATAATTGTAACACATCTTTTTCAAAAGAGCGAATGCAAAAACGAAACGTGCATTAGAAATATTCCAGGCATTCGCCATCATCCCGCTTGCCAGTTTTGTGTTTACAAAAAAACGAGAGGCAATGCATGAGATGAGCGTGTCTGTCTACAACTGCCTGTCAAGAACCTCATTTTTATGCAAGGTAACTTCGCCGCTTTCAAGCGTTTTTTGAGAGCCATCATCCATTTTAACCAATAATTTTGCATCATCCGTTATGTCAAGCACAGTGCATTGAAAAAACTGCTTTTCATCACCAATCACCGGTGAAAAAGTTATTGTCCGTCCCAAAAGATTTGAGCGGCGTTTATACTCACGCATTGCATCGGGAAATTCTTTTGCGGGATTTTCAAGAATTTTCAAAATGTGCAAAACCGTTTCTTGAATCAGCCTTTCTCTTTTTTCAAAAAGCCATTTTTCTAAATCAACAGCGTCTGCATTATCCGCGTCAGTGGCGTTATCACTCTTTTTTTGCAAGTCCAAAGACGATGCATCGCATATCCTCCCAACAACACTTTCAAGGGCTTGCGGCATATTTCCATTCTCCAAAATATTTATGCCGATTCCGATCACCGCCGCCTCTATTCTACCGTTTTGCGGGTTCACTATGCCTTCCGTTAAAATGCCGCACACTTTTTTTCCATCGACAAATACATCGTTCACCCATTTTATTTTTGCATCGACCGTAAAGACCATTGAAATTGCACGACACACTGCCACCGCCGCGCTTGCCGTGATTACAGAGGGAGCGGAAATTGCCTTGTCAACAAAAATCAATGAAAAATACACCCCTGTTTTCGCCGGAGAATAAAACTGCCTGCCAAGCCGACCGCACCCATCCGTCTGCTCGTCCGCCACCAAAAGCGTTTTATGCAAAGAGGGATAAAGAGAGGGGGCAAGACCTGAAAAACGCCTCATTGCCTCAGAATTCGTTGAGTCAATAACAGCAAAATGCTCTGCCTTTACCTGTGGAATTTCGATAGCCATATACGCCTCCTTATCAGCAACAACTAGCGCCAATCGCATCTCCCCACCCTTACGCCACGCTCGTCTCATAAATTATGACAATGCCTAAATTTTGTAAAAAGATTCTAAAAAACATTCTTCCAATCGCAGTGATAAAGTCAAAACCGTGGCGCTAGCGCACTTCACGCTGATTGCGGCAAGGATTATCAAACCGCCGCTATCGCGGCAACCACAATCAGAGTGATTTTGACTTTATCCCCGCTCATTTGCAAATGTTTTTTAATATTTTTTGACTATTTTCTGTTCATTAGAGCATTTATGAGCCGATCATGCCCCATACGCAGTTTTTTTGCGCAGCGACCTGCCCTTCTACCAGCAACAACTGGTGCATCACCTAGTGGTCGGTCGTGGTCAGTCTCGCCCCAACACGGTGAAGCCTTCCGCAGGGCTTGTGAACGCTATGCCGCTCCCTGGCGTTGAAAGGCACGGAAGCGTGCGAACTGCGTTTAAAATAGCTTCAGACTTGCTTTTATCAGAAAGAATAAAAATCATGTCCTTTTCAGGAACTATTTCAACTCCAAAAAATTTTCCGTCCCCCTCGCGGGCAGTCCCCCGTGCATTTATAATTGTCCCGCCGCTTGCACCGGCTTTGCGCGCCGCATCCATTGCATCATCTGCAAACCCCTTGTTTACAATTATCGTAATCAAATCATGAGTAGTGTCATTTGCCATATTTTTCATCTCCTTAGACTGCGAAAAAACCGCCCCCGCCTTTACAAAACATGTCGCAGAAACCGTAAAAAGAATTCCAAAAGGTCGTTTTTTTTCTTTGCTCGCCACAATCATCGCGTCTTTTATTTTTTCTGTTTGATCATCTGAAGTTAAAACATAAATCAAATCTTTTGCCACATCTCCAAATCCAATCATCTGCAAAAATGAATTTGCCGCCGTTCCTCGCCCCATCACAATAGTTCCGCCGCTCGCACCTGCATCAACGGCAGACTTTGCAAGAACCTCTCCATAATTTCGTGGCACAATTCCAATTATCAAATTATACGCTGCCATTTTCCACCTCAAGATTTTCAGGAATTTTCCCGCCCTTCTTTTTCTTTGCGTTATATATAATTCCAAGCAATTGAATCGCAATAAGCGGAGTCATAGCAACAAGCGCAATCACGCCAAAAGAGTCGCCGCTTCCTCCACACCCCTGACCTGCACCAATAGTAAAAGAAAGAATAAATGTCGATGTAATCGGTCCGGAGGCAACCCCCCCAGAATCAAATGCAATCGCCGTAAAAAGGCCAGGTGAAAAAATCATCAAAAACAAGGCAATTGCATAGCCTGGAACAAGCAGCTTCATAATGGAAAAATCCTGTAGAGTTCTCCACATCGCAAGGCCAATCGCAACGGCCGCTCCAACGGCAAGAAATGAAAGCATAAACTTCCGCTTTATTGTACCGCCGGAGAGACTTTCAACTTGATCAGTTAAAACCCAAACGGCAGGCTCTGCACAAACAACAACCGCGCCCAAAAGCAGTCCCGTAAAAACAAGCAGCACACCCCACGCTCCACCTGCCTGACTTGCCTTCTGCCCTAAAAGCAACCCCAGCTCCCTTCCTGCGGACATAAATCCGCCGTTCACGCCGATTAAAAATATAGTGAGCCCTATATAACTCCACACAAGACCGATTGCCATTCGGATAATTTGATGCGGCGGCAATTTCAAAAGCGTAAACTGAAACACAACCAACATAACTGCAAGCGGAGCGATTGAAAGGGCTGCCTCTTTCGCAACCGGCGGAATTAATGTTAGAAAAATATGCAGGCCGACTTCGCTTGCCGCTTCGGCAGAAGAAGCGGCTGCCTCTAAAGCCGCGCCGCTTTTTGAAAGGATTACGCCGTAAAGCAAAACAGCAAGGATTGGCCCCATAGAAGTGATTCCCGTTAGACCAAATGTATCGTCATCGTCCGATTTTCCTCGTTTAGAGCGAACAGATGCCACGCCCACGCCCAACGCAAGAATAAATGGAACGGTCATCGGGCCTGTCGTTGCGCCTCCAGAATCAAACGCAATGCCCCGAAAGCTTGCAGGGGCGAGAAATGCCGCGCCAAAAATCAACGCATAAAAAATCAAGAGAACGATTTTTATCGGCAAATGCAAAACGGTTCTTAAAAGCCCGAACATAATAAAAAGCCCGACGCCAAGAGCAATCATGCACACCAAGCGCGTCTTGTTCACCACATCAAAGACCGAGTGAATTTGGTCTCCGAAGACTTGAATGTCAGGTTCCGCCACAGTGACTAAAAAGCCAATGGCAAATGAAACGCCCAAAAGCAAAAAAACATTTTTCTTGCTGGTAAGAGCGGCCCCTGTCCTTTCGCCAATGGGCTGAATTCCAATGTCAACACCAAGCAAAAAAGCAGTAAGCCCCAAAATCAAGAGAACGCCGCCAATAACAAATCGAATAATAAGCATAGTCCCAATCGGAGCAACGGTAAACACCAAGACCAAGACTATTGCCATAACAGGAAGAACAGAAGTTGCCGTCTCCTTAAGTTTGTTTGCAAAGTTCATATCGATTATTTATAACAATTCCAACCTTTTTCTTCAATCCCGCGAACCCATTTTTCAGCCCACATTTTCGCGCCTTCAAGGTCATGGTCGCGGTAATTCCCACATTCTTTTGCAGTCATTGCAGGAATGGGTTTGTCCCACACTGCAACTTTTTTTAGCACACGCAGCAAACGGGTCGCTATGAATTCTTCATCGACATCACCAAAAACCGTAAAATAGAATCCTGTTCTGCATCCCATAGGGCTAAAATCGATTACGCCGCTGATTTCATCGCGGATATACTCCGCCACAAGATGCTCAAGCGTATGCATCGCCCCTGTAGCCATAAATTCCACATTAGGCTGCGTGAACCTAATGTCAAATTTAGTGACAACATCTCCATTTTCCCCGACTTTTCTATCGGCTTTTCGTACAAACGGAGCGGTCACCTTTGTGTGATCAAGATTAAAGCTTGAAACCTTGTAATTTCCCTCGCTGTGCTCAGACATTTTTTATCACCTCCAACACGACTTTTGCGCTCATTTCGGCGGCGACATCTTCATTAAAAGAATAGGTTTGCTCCACCGTGTCATCCGCCATATCTGAAATGCATCGCAATATTATATACGGAACGCCACTCAAGTAACATGCATGTGCAATGGCGGCACCTTCCATTTCAACACAAACAGGATTGCAAATTTCCTTTATGTGCAACTTTGCCTCTTTTGAAGAAATAAATTGGTCTCCTGTTGCAACTCGCCCCGCAACCATTTTTCGTTCACTGCCAGCATTTGTCGTTTGAAACGCCGCTTTTGCCAAATCTATTAACTCGCGGTCAGCAGGAAACGCGCTGCACTTCATCTGCGGGATTTCAGTCGGCTTGTAGCCAAAATAGACCGCATCCATATCGTGATACACAGCGTCTGTTGAAACTGCCATATCAAAAATACGCAAACCGCCGCCCAATGCGCCGGCAATTCCTGTGTTGATGATTGCATCCGCTCCAAACTGAAAAATCAAACGCTGTGCGCACAATGACGCATTCACTTTCCCGATGCCGCTTTTTACCACAACCACCGTTTTTCCATTGATTTGCCCTTCATTGAATACCAGTCCGCCCGCATCCGTTTGCTTTAAAGCGCCGTTTTTTTGCATGCACTTTAAAAGGATTTCAATTTCCGCATCCATCGCACCAATTATTCCAAGTTTCTGCACCATTTTTATCCCGCCTCTCATAAAAAACTAATCAAAGGTTTAAAGTGCCTGACAAAATGGTGTCAGGCACTTTTACAATAGTTTGCTCCACAAGTTACCACTTTCTGTCTCTCGTGGAACTGCAAGCCATAGATTGCCCCCCCCCCATAGGGGTGAAGCAATCTACAGTGCAAGGTCATTGCGAGTTTGCTTTCTTGCGAGCAATTGAAGCAATCTTTTATTGTGGATCGCTTCGAACTTACAGTCCTCGCGATGACACACCGCCCTCCGCAAGCACTTCGGCTTGCTACCGAGTCCTTCCTTCAAGCAAACTACTTTTCAGAATCGTTTGACTCTCGTCTTTCGCGCACCACTGAAACGGCAAACGACACTATCAATATAACGCCGCAGACAACAACCGCCGAATCCGCCACATTAAAAACCGGCCATCGCTCCATTCCAAAAAGCCCGTAGATTTTCACATCTATAAAGTCAACCACGCCCTCTGCGCGAAAAAACCTGTCTATGAGATTCCCAAACCCGCCGCCAATAACGCCGCAAAGCGCCCATCGTTGCACTTGGCTAAATTCCTTGTTGCGAAAATAAATCACTATCACCAAACAAAGCACGACAAGAGGCATAATGCCAAAACAAATTCGCCTGAGCGCCAACGGCATAGAATCTCCAATGCTAAATGCAACCCCTGTATTCGCAACATGAACAATCCTCAAGAAATCCCCGAAAAATTCATATCCAATAGTAAAAAGCGGAATGCTCTTCACAATAAGAGCCTTTGTAACTTGGTCAGCGATTATAACTAAAAAAGTCAAAATAAACGGCAGCCACTTTTTTTTGTCAAAAGTCATAAAAAATCCTCTATATTTTATCATTTTGCTTCATTTCAAGTTTTATATATGAAAAAACATTCTTCCAGTTACAATAAGAAATGTTTTTTTATAATCTATAAAATTCAAAATTGACACCTATACATTATCAAAGTCCCGTTGGAATATCAATAAAAATTGTTTCTATGCCTGTCTCTTTTTCCAATTTTTCACGCACGAGATTCACGCCTATTGTTTCGGTTTGGTAATGCCCTGCACCTATCATATTTATTTTGCTTTCCAGAACATAGTGATAAATCTCATGGTCCACTTCGCCCGTAACATACGCATCAAGACTGCAAGAAACCGCCTGGCATACATCTTCAGCAGCCCCTCCCGAAATTATTCCCACCGTTTTTATCTCCTTTTTTCCAAAAGGAAGAATTGCAAGCGGCTTTTCCCCTGGCTTCAGCACTTTTTCTGCAAGCTGTTCTATTGAAAGCGGAGCGTCCAATTCACCCTGAACACCAATCATATTTGAACGCCACTCTCCAAACGGCTTTAGATTTTTCAAGCCCACTCGCGCGGCAAGCCCGTAGTTATTTCCATAGGGATTATTTGCATCAAGAGGAAGATGGCATGCATACAGCGCAAGGTCATTTTTTAAAAATGCGCTGTATCGAGCATACACGACTCCAGTAATCACATCGCAATCGCCCCAAAACAAGCCGTGATGAACAAAAAGCACGTCCGCGCCATTTTTCGCAGCCGCAAGCGCAGTCGCCTCGCATGCGTCAACAGCAAACGCAACTTTTTTAATCTGCTTTTTATCGGGCGCACTGTTTTGAATTTGTATGCCGTTTCGAGACGGATCTCTCGCATAATCCTCTATCTTTAAAAAACCTCTAAAATAATTGTCAAGTTCATAAAGTGTCATTTTATTCCTCGCTTCTCTATTAAAATAAGCGTTAGGCTTAATTTCGAATTACTATTGCTCAAAATTATTTATCAATAGCCTTGCTTTCACCTTGTAATTTATAAAAAACCTTTCGCAACGGCGCAGTGAAAAAGACGACAGCAAGCCTGCTATATTTTTGTGTCATCAGGCAAGGCTTCTGAAGCGTCCTCCTTTGAAAATGCATCCGCACCCCCTTCAACATCTCCCGCATCTCCAGCATCTTCAACAACTGTTTTTTTCACAATCGGAATTAACGCCGCTGTTTTTTCAGCCAGAGCATCTGCCGTCTCCAAGTCCTCATTTCGCTTCTTACCGAGGGCGTACGCAACTACAGGACGCATTTGTTCAACAAAACCAAAGCCTGGAGTTGCATACTCTTGTTCCTCTGCAAAATAAAACACGCCGCATATCTCACCTGCATGAAGTTTTTCAAAGTCTTGAAGCGCCGTTTCTGCCATCCAATCGCCTATAAACAGAGGAAGAACGGCATGTTCGTCTGATTTTTCATCGCTATCTTCAATTTCATTTTGCTGTATAATTTCAAGAACGGCATTCATCTCTTGCATAGAGTTGTATGTGTAGAATTCTTTTTCCAGTTCGAATTTAACAGGATTTTTAAAGTATGAAAAAAGCGCGGCAATCCGCCTGAAATACCGCACATCTCCTATTGTGTGAAACCATTTTAAATCGCGCGCATAAAAATCAACTGCATAGACTTTAAAGCCTTTTTTTGCAAGCGAAAATGTGTACGGCGCATAATCAGAGACATCGGCGCGTTTATCTGTTATGAGCGCAATAACTCCGCCGTTAAAATCCTTTTCATTTGCAGGCTGAACAATCCACATATTGGCAGATGAAATTGCAAATGCAGGGGCTTTAAAAAATCCTGTGGCAAATGAACCTTCCAGCCTGACCTTTTGAACGCACGCACTGTAGTTTTTTGCACTCACATAAACAGGGCGAAAATAAATTAAAAGTCCAAGCTCCAAAACAGATGCAAGCAAGACAATGATCGCGCCTATTCTAAACGCAATGCTGTAATGGTCAACATAAAGCCCCGAAGCCAATCGTAAAATCGCACGAAAATTCGTGAAGAATGCAAAAAGTGAAATTGCAAGCAGCAGCAAGGTGAATGCATCGACTCCCCATGCAAGAATTTGCAAAACGGTAAGCGCTACGGAAATTGGAGCTAAAACCGCAAGAGAATCTATTCTGCCGTACTTTAGGAAAAAAAATCGAGCGCAATTAAAAATTAAAAGCGCTAAAATCAATGCCTCTCCAAGAAAAGGACTGTTCATAATAGAAAAGTGTACTTTAATTTGTGGTTATTTACAAGAGTGACGACCATTTTACCACGGAAATCAATTCATTGGCAAAAGTGGATGTTGATAAAGCAGGTGTGTCATTGCGAGAAATTCCCTCCTGCGAGCAGTCGAAGCAATCTGTAATCGTGGATTGCCACGACCGCACGCGGTCTCGCAATGACCTAATTCCGAGTTTAAATCTTTAAAAAACATTCTTCCAATCACAGGAACAAAGGCAAACGCCCCTCACCCGCTTATTTTTCAGGCAACGACAAAGCAACGCCCCCCTCTTCAAGGGCTTTGTCAGCGCGACGATAGTATTTGTAATATAAAATGCGCTTGAGTCCGCGCACATTTTCTCCAAACGCAGGAAATGCAATGGAAGCGTCGGAAGCGGTTTTTTCAATGTGATAGCTTCCGTTCACCCGCCATCCATTTAAAAGTCCAATGGAAATTGCCTTTGTCGGGCAGCCAAAAGAACAGCACACGCACAAGGCGCAATTTGCTCCGAATTTGAATTTTTCGCCCTCGAATTTTATGTTTGCAAGCGGGCAGCTTTTTACGCACTTCATACATCGGATGCACTTTTTCATATTCACCTTCATAAAAGGTCCCTGCGCCTTTGCATAAATCCATTCAATCCGCACAATGGGAACAAACCAGGCGGCAAGCAGATTTTTATGCACCTTTTCGCGCCTGCCGCTTTGAATCTCCTGAACATTCAGGCGGACGAGCGCGTCGGCATACAGCCATTCACTTTTGACCATTTCAGGCGTATGGCGAAAAATCATATTGTAGGGCATAACATAGTGGCGTTCACACAAAAAGTCATAGCCTTTTTTTTCAAGCCGCCTGATTATTTTTTGACTGCTGTAATTATTCACCCAAAGCCCTTCGCCGCTCGTTTTAAAGACAAACGCATTTTTCCTGTTTTGAGGGTCTTGCGAGGGGAGCAGCTTTGTAAAATCGTTCATAACTTTCGGGGCGTTAAAACCATGTATGGGATAGGCGAAGCCCACAAGATCAAAGTCATCTGGAGATGGAAAGTCAACATATTGTTTATCCGCCATCTTTATTTGAAAAAGTTCAACTTCATAATCCGAAAAATATTTTTTATACAGCCCCGCAACTAACGCAGTGTTGCCAGTTCCAGAAAAAAAGTAAATAATCGCCTTTTTCCTTTCAAGTTTTGTTTGCACCATTTTGGTAGTATGCCATATTTTCATATATTTCTCAATATATTGGAGCGAACGGAGAAAAATACAAAGAATTTCAAAATGAGGGGAAAAGCCTTTCCCCTAGGTTCAGCCGTCCGCTTCGCTCCCGTCTTCACCATACCCCTTTCTCCTAGGGGCTTTGCGCCCCTAAAACCCCCTCATTTTTTTTCACATAGAAGCAATTCTTCCAGTCATAAACAGATTTGCAAAGCATTTGCGATTTTATGAAAAATAATATAGAATAATGCAAATGAATTTTTCCAGTGTATTGCAGGCTTTTTTGGACGATTTTCAAAACAACAGTTCAAAGTCTATTTGCTATATTTCCTTACCAAACTCATCAACGGACACTCTGCCCCGCACGGTTCGTGATGACTTCACTCTCATAGATTTAGAGGACGATTTTTCTCCGTTCAAACCGTTCCTTGAAATCATATCAAATTTTTCTCCGAGCGAAGAATTGGTTTCTGAAAAATCATATTCCCTTCAAAAAGAAACCTTCCTTTCCTATTTTAAATACGGCGTCGTTGAAGAACGCTACGACTTAATTTCCCTGGAAGAAAAATTTTACGAAAAGAGCCGCTACATAAAAACCATTGTAGATTTATTGATAGCGCTTGGAAAAAACTCGCTTGAAAAAAAGCAAAAGAATTTTTTTATCTTGAACGCTCAAAGCCTTTGCGACAGTGCAATTGAAATACTGAATTCCCTTGAAACAGTCGATTTGAATTTCAAATTCATCTTCTGCTTTGACGCAGAAAAAATTGGAGCGGCCTCTCCATCAATTCTTTCTTTTTTTGACAAAATAAACAGCCAGGACAATCTGTTTGATTTCACCGCTGGGGCTATTCAAAGTTGGCGCAGCCCCGAAAAAAAAATTGAAAATCCATTGCTTTACGACTTTGACTTTCTCTATAACTCCCTAAAAAATTCAAGGATTTTTCTCTCCCTTGAACAAGGGCGCATTCTTTCAGAATGGATTGAAGCGAATGAAAATTCCCTCTATCTGTTTGGAACGCAAAAACGCGCCCTCTACCTTGAAATGGGCCTCGTTTATTTTTACAGCGAAATGTACGATGAAGCGGAACTCTTCTTGCACAATGTGCTCGACATTCAATATGAAGACGAAAGGAATCTTGCCGTTTCCATATTCCTTTCAGCCATCTTCAGATATGAAAATTCTTATGAAATCGCCTTAAAGCACATACGCTATGTGCTGCAAGTTTGCCAGCATCAAAAGAACTCTCCGCTCTATGCAATTGCATTGATGACAGAATATTTGGCTTCGTCACATTTAGACAGCGTTTCTTACGAGCAGTATGAAGCCACCCTTGCCGCCCTTAAAAGATGCGGTCTGACAAACAGCTATATAAACACGATGCTTGTAATTCCCTGGTCCTTTTTATATGACAACGCATTGGAAGATGCAATTCACAAAAACATCATCAGCGGATACAAACTTGCAAATGAAATTGGCAACAAATTCGCCCTTTCAACAATCTGCCATTGGTGCGGCATCCTTGCATCCCAAGAGGGAAAAACGGAAGACGCCTTTGAATGGTACGATGAATGCAATAGAATTCGCACTGAAATTGGAGATATGAATTCCATCATAAAGATACGAAACGGGCTTTCCTACGAAGCCTTGATTCGCTCTCGATACAAGCAGGCGTATGACTTGATAAACAGCTTTATTTCCCATCTTCCGCAAATGAACGACTATGCCGAGATAATCAGAACGCTGAACAATGTTGCACAGGCGCTGTTTTATTCCAGACACTTTGACAAGGCGTCTGTTCTTTTTCAAAAAATTCTGTATTTTATGTATATTTTTAACTTTCGGGAAACTTCCTGCAACTCGTTCCTGCCCAACTACAACGACATTTTGATTTACAAGACATTCATCGACTTGTACAACGGCAATGTCATTCGAGCAAAAATCAACTGCCACAATATAATGCATAACGGACGAACTATTTCTCCAGATGGAAAAGTAATTTTGTCGCTTATAAACGCATTGCTTTTGCTAAAGGAAGGCGATTTTAAAGAATCCATTGAAATTTTTGAAAAGGGCATCAGCGACTTTTTTTTATCAGGAAGCGGCCTTGAACATCGCCTTGTGTTTATTGAATACGAATATGCAATTATCCTTGACGCTGAAGGACATAGAAAAGAAAGCGCACAGTATTTTAAAAGAGGATTCAAAATTGCAAAGGAAAAGAACCTTGATTATTTCACCAAAAACAAACCCCTTATCACTTACGCCGACTATATTTATGGAGTTCAAGACTTTGCCCCGCTTGACATAGACTTAATTTATATGCAGGAAAAAACTGAAAAGGACAGAATTTTAAATCAACTGCATGGAAAACTTCAATCCTATCAATTTTTGAATAGAATTATGACATACGGACTTGACGAAAGCAACATACAGAATTTTGGACGAAATGTTTTGAACGAAATTTTTGACTACACAACCGCTGACGCTGCATTTATCGCTGAAAAACAAAACGGAGACTGGTCATTGATTCATTCGATGAGAAGAACAGAACAGAATGTACCTGACAAAGAAATCTGGGAGTCGCTTTTTGTTGAAGGAAACCATTTTGGAACCGCAATGATTGTTTTTGATGAAAAAAACAACTTTTACTACAGCAATATATCCCGCTTTGAATTTATTGGAGGAATTATCATTTTTCCAGGCAAATCAAACAAGCTCAATCCTGACACGATAAACACCCTGAACATTGCAATTTCAACTATTCAGGCGCAACTGGTTATGTACAGGCAAAACGACCATCTGCTTTACATTTCGTCAACGGACTTCCTTTCAAAACTACATAATCACCGCGCCTTGCAAAGCTATATAGACAAAGAATCCGCGCGTCTAAAAAGTGAAGCGGAAAAGTCAATCGAACCGCAGCGGATTACCATTGTCTTTATGGATTTGGACAACTTTAAATTCTACAACGACACCTATGGACACGAAGCAGGGGATTTGTTTATATCGTGCTTTGCCGCATCGCTCAAAAAGCTCGCCCTCAAAGAGTATTTTTTCTCACGCTTTGGAGGAGATGAATTTGTGTGCATTTTGCCAAATTCCGACTATAGCGATGCAAAGCGGCTCACCGACTCGCTGTATGAAATCCTTAAAGCCGAACGGCATTTTATTCCACGGCTTGAAAAGTTCCTTGAAAAAAAACTAGACATCGGGAAAGAGCATTTTTTAAGCTTTAGCGCAGGCGTTTGCACAAATCTTGATATAGAGGAATTTTGCGACTTGAATTTAGTTATGAGCCTTGCAGACAAGTCGCTGTATTATTCAAAGGAACATGGAAGAAAACGCGTTTCATATTGGAATGACATAAAAAATGAAATTCCAGCCGATGACGAAAAAGGAAGAAAGTCAAAATATTTAGGTGTAGAAGAAAACTAGCTATGGCAAAAAAAGGCATTTCAAGAGAGAAAATAATAAATGCGTTCCTTTTTTGCGCATTTGACAAAAGTGCGGGCTCAACTTCACTGCAAGACATCGCCGACATTATCCACATAAAAAAAGCGTCCATGTATAATCATTTTAAAAGCAAGGACGCTATGTATGAAGCAACCCTTTTGTATTGCAGCGACTATTTGAACGCGTTTAACTTTTTGCCTGACAATCTTTTAGAGGATGGAAAAATTTTTGAAGAAACGGCGCAAGAAACGTTCAAAAAAATCATTCGCCGATATGTGCAGCTTTATGAAGCAGAACCGCTTTTTCAAATTTACACCTTTATTCACACGGAAAAGTACTTTAACAGCCGTGCATCGACAATAGCCGACAAGGAATTTTCAAAAATCGAAAACGGAATTGCGCGGCTGCTAAGGGGCTTTTCATCGCGCGGAAAACTAGAAAGCCTTTCCTCTGAAGAAATCACGGACTTGTCAAACTGGCTTGCGTCATTTTTATTTCAACAGCTGGATTTGTACATCACTCACAAAAAGGAAACTGTCCGCCAAAATCCTGAATGCGGAGTGGGAAGCCTTTTCGCCCTTCCCACAGACAACGCCGCTTTGGACAAAATCATTGACACTGTAATCAAGTGGCTCATCCCGCTGACAGCGGATGTATAATAGGCTTAATTTCGAGTTTTTGTAAAAACGATAAAAAACATTCTTCCAGTTGCAGAGAGGAAGGTCAAAACCATGCGCTAGCGCATTTCGCGCTGATTTCGGCAAGGATTATCCATTCGCCACTACCGTGGCGACCGCAATCAGAGCGATTTTGCCTTCCTCTCTGCGCCTTCGTGAATGTTTTTTACATAATTATAAAACTCGAAATTAAGCCTAACAGCATTTTCATCAAGCGTTTATCAAGAATCAAGCAGCCAATTCAAGCATTCATCCCACAATGTGTCTTTATAGAAATCCAAAATCTCATATTCCGATTCTTTTTGATAATAGCCCAGCAGTTGCTTTGAATAGGGAAAGTTTATAGAAAGCCCGCTTGTGTTTTCCAAGTCTTTAGACGCTGCGCTCAAAATTATAACCTCATCCAAGTTCTCCTGAATCTTTATGTCACTCTCATCTTTTATCAAATCCACCAATTCCTTTATGTCACAAAATTCAGGATAGCTGTCTGAAACTGCATCCAGCTTTGAGCGACGCTCCAAAAAATCATCCTTTGAAAAGTCCTCGCTTTCCAACATTTTTTTACAAAGAGAATTCCAAGATGCAATAAATTCGTTGATTTTCTTGCTGTCCACGGCACAATAAGAGTAACTGTTTTTTGAACCCTTATACAGTTCATCAAAGCTAGCGACCATAAATTCTGCCAAATCCTTTCCCGATGTGTTGCCATTGGCAGAAATATAATTTGCTATTTCAAAGTAATCGCTGCCCATTCCAGGAATTTCCGTTTCAGCACCCACAATATAATTGCATGAGTTTTGTATCTGATAGCACACTTCAATCATCTGCATTTCGCATGCGTCAAACTGAAGAACATCTATTTTTTTATTGCATGCCAAAGAATACTGTTCAAGACTCTGTGCAAAATCTACGATGGACATCGTGTTCTTTGCACCATAACCAGTGGTATAGTCCTCGATGATTGCCCTTGATGAGGCAGGAGCGGAAGGAATCGTTCCATCGGGATACACACCTCTCCCATGACTCCAAATAGTAAGAACCGTTTTTTCAGAAGGAAAATAGGTTTCGCAAGTTGTAAGGAAATCCAACAATACATCAGGAGAAGTCATATTTAATTCTCCGTACTCGTATATAACATCATCATTCAAAGAATTGCTTCCTTTTGTTATGTACAGTAACTTTGTGTCTGACCAGTCGCCCTCGGATTTATCGAATCGTGGAGAGCGATCAAGCAAAACAATTATATTTAGATTGTCATTAGACCCCACCCTTTTTAAATCCAACACATTTTTCATTGCAAATCGTTCAAGATTATTGTCCGCAGCCATATAAACTAGATAACTCCATTTTTTTGCTTTATGGACATATAAAGAATTGATTTTTTCGGCGGCTTCGTTTTTGCATGAAGAGAAAAAATAAACAAACAAGTTTACTATTATAAAAAATTTAATCAAATCGATGAGCCAATATCTCTCTTCTTTCATATTTTAAAACATCAAACAAAAATTTTTCTATGTCGGGAGTTCCCTTTTTATTTTTATTGCACCCTGTCAATATCGCAATGCACATATCATATTCACTGTCATAGAACATCAAATTGTCACTTCCAATGCCTCTGCCATACGAGCCGACAACTTCTATGCCATCATCTCCATTATCGAAAAGTTTCCTGACTCCATAGCCATAATATTCGTTTGTTTCATCAATCTTTTCAATAGATTGATACATCGTATGTCTAATCTCTTCTGCCACAAGTCCGTTATCCGAAAGGAGGTTGTAGCCCCATTTTGCAGTCTGCCGGGCAGTTCCAACCATGCCGCCAGAAGTCCAACTGATTTTTCCAATAAGCTCCATCCCATCGCTAATAAAGTCTGTCACATCCACAGGCTTGTTTTCATCTCCTTGAATCCAAAGAGGCTCTGTGTTCGGAAAGATATGAGGATGCTCAATCAGTGAACAATCAACCGTGTCTTGTGGAACTAAAGCGAAATTCAAACCCAAAGGCGAGTAGAACTCTGACTTTAACCAATCGTTTGCAGTGCAGCCTGTAACTTGCTCCAAAATCATGCCCAACAGTATATAATTTGTTGATGAGTAAATAAAAGACTTGTTTTTGTCATAGGGAGTCTTTACAAGGCTTAATACAACAGATGGATTCCATTCCGTATATCTGAATGAATTCAATCCAAGCAAAAGAGAAGTAGTGGTGGCGTAGTCGGCAATTCCTGACCTATGGCTTAATAATTCGCCAATGGTCGCACTTGCGTTTATCGAGCCACTTTCAGAATAATCAAAATATTTTGAAAGCTTGTCATCAAAACTCATCCGCCCCTTGTTGCAAAGGTCAATTATTGCCGCTGAAACAAAAGTTTTTGTAATGCTGTACAAATAAAACTGCGGGTCATCTTTTTCCATGACATTTACAGATATAGCAAAATCAATGTTGTTTTTCTTGCTGTATATTGCAAGCGAAACAGGTATTTCTGCGTCAATTCCAGAATAATATTTGCTTATTAGTGACTCGATGCTTTCTTCAGCGGCGCAATCTGAACTTTGTGAACACGAAAGAAATGCAAGCGAAAAAAGAGAAAGTATAATTGCAAATAATGCTAACAATTCTTTTTTCATTTACCAAAATTCCACTGAATTTTCATTAAACTCTGTATTTTCATCAATCCATTGTGTTGTATAATGATACAATTCAACAGGTTCTTCGTCCACAATTTTGTAGAATGTGAGCGCACCCTTATATTTTTTGGATTCTTCCGCTTTTTCATCAAAACTGTCAATCTTTATTTCGAAGTAGTCGCAATGTCCGTTCTTTCCCGCATCCAAGAAATTGTATGAAACAGTCTTGTTCTCTTCATCAATATCACGCAATGAAATTCCTTCAAAGCAATAATACATAGGCAGATAGTCTGTTTTATCAATTGACAATAAATATTCGGATACTTCAAAAGATGCGCCATTAGATACACTAGAACGAAAGACCATCCCTTTTTTAGGAAGCCATTCATACTCCTCTACCATCTTGGGAAAACTAGCACTGCCATAGTCAGCCTTGTAGTTGGTCATTGTTTCAGACGCATACAGTTTTCCGTCCACCTCTAGCTTGTATGTAAATTGAGTTTCAGATTTTTTTTCAAGCCTTACATAAGTTTTCTTGCCATAAAATTGTTGTGCGGCTTCTGAACGCAAGGTTGCATCATACTCAAATACATCTTCTGATGATTGTTTGACAGATACTTTTAAATCATTTTTCTTTGGATTGGCGGCATCATAATCTCCATAATAATTGTTCAGTTGAATAGATGTCATTTCTCTGTCATTGAAGCATACATACAGGAATTGGTTTATGGCAAGCAACCTGTATTTTCTGTCAAAACCATTAGGCACTAAAGTTTCGTCCACAAGGGAAGAAATCAATCTTCCATCCGATGAATCCCAGTCCTTCCAGTCTGAATATCCGTAACAATAATAGTTAGAATAATAGTCATTAGGCTTATCTTCATCAAGTTTTCCAAAACACCATTCGGGATAGTTTGTAATAAGAACACCATAGATATAAAAATCCGTGTTTGTAAGACACCCTGTGAAGAGAATAGACAGAAGAAAGAGAACAAGCAATTTTAATTTCATAGTTATTTTTTCACAACATCATAGCACTGGAAATGGTGTACAGGAATATATGTTTCCCAGCTTCCATTTGGCGATTTATTATCCACGAGGTCAAACACCTTGATTTGCGGCCATGAAAAAACCCACCAGCCGTTCTTTTTCCATGCAATAACAGGTCTGTAATGTGCAAATCCAGAGCCAAAGATGCGCAGACTGATACCAGGAAGATTGTTAGCAATTGATTGCTTAGGATAAGTTTGCGATGAGGAAACAACCTTGTAAGCAGAATATACAATGATGGAATTCCCAATATTTGATGGCCAAGTGGCTTCGCCATCCCCGCATTTAAATACTTTCATCTGCTCATACAAGATATTTTGTTTTTTATCATAATTCATACCTTTCCAGGCTTTTGTTTCATAATTATTTGCAGCAAGAAAATCAAGGACAAAACCTGATGCACACGGTCCGCATGCATCATAGTTTACAATGGTCTGGGATATTTTGCTTTTTATATCCGTTTTCTTTTCCTTTTTTTTCATGTCTTCTTTATAATTCTTATACTTATCCATGCATGATGAATTTATTTCATCGCTGTTCTTTGAGGAGCTTCCTCGTGCGGTAAAGGTGGCAATTGAACCTTTGTTTGCTTCCGCCATTTCCCAGAACGCTTCTCCCTCCGCCTTGTACTGGTCGATTGATTCTTTCTGCGCCTCCCAGTCAATGTCAATATCATATTCTTCCTGATTATTGTACGCCTCATCAAATGAAATATATGAAGCCACTTCATTCAGAGAGTCGCCGTTTTCAATGTCAACGAATTCTGTGAAATCCATTGAATCACCTTTTGTTTCGTCAACAGCACCAATTGCAACAGTCGGATAGCCGTTGTCAACAAGGCGGATTGTTTGATCTTCGTCAAGCAGGGCGTTGTCATACAAATCTTTAAGCTCTTCTGAATAGCCTGCATTTTTATTGCAATACAAAACAGGACAACCATATTCCTTGTCTGCCGCACCGACAATTGTTCCTACGATTTCATTGTTATGCATTACCCTGAATTCGTAATACTTTATATTTCCCTCACTGTCATAAACAGTAATAGGAATATCATAAAGCACGGAATCGGCTGCAAAATATCCGTCTGCAATGGCATCTTCAAGCCAAAGCTCGCAAAATTCTTTTGACAACTGCCAGTCAACCACATTATCACCACCACGAGCAACCAAATTGTCAAGCTCCACCTCTGATGAAAGAATCCCCACTTCAAAATCAACACTGTTTTTGCCAAAAAATTCAACATTCTTTTCATTGTTAGAACATGCAACAATGAAAACCATACTAAAAACTAAAATAATAACACTTTTTTTCATCATGTTATAATTATAAACTAAAAAAATATTTTTTGTCAAAATGCGAAAATCTCAAAATCGAAAAAAAAATTCAAACTTTTTGCACTTTTTTTCAAAAAGACTTCAGTTTTTTGGTTAAAAAATCATATATATATTATAAAGGCAAAATAAAAAACGCTTGATTTTACTTTTGTCAAAAATCGCCTGACTCTTAGGATGGCATCTCAAAAATAAAAAGGATAAAACCACCTTTTTCATCCTAAGCACAACCCCAAACAAGGAGGAAAAACGAAAAAATCCTTATAAAAACTCCAAAAGCCCTGTCTATCGGCAGGGCTTGTTTTATGTTTGCGTGGCAAACTCTTTAATCTAAAAAAATCAAGGGTATAAAAATGAAAAAGATATATAAAGCCGTATGCACATTCTGCGCATTTGCTCTGCTTGTTTGTGCGTCTTCCTGTTCATCTGATGCTTCGGACGATAATGCAAGCCCAACTTTAAAAAGCATACAAGTGACGGAGGCGAAATTAGACTATTGCATTGGAGACGTTCCAAAGGCGTCGGTCATCGCAATATATTCGGACGGACACAACGAAGCAGTCACAGACAAAGTGCAATTCACTCCGTCAACAATTGAAAAGAACACCAATTTTATCGATTGCTTTTATTCTGAAGGAGGAAACAGCGCACATTATACACTGCGCATCACTGTTGGTGAAAAAACGCTCAAATCCATTGAAGCGGTGGAGCTTTCCCCGCAAATTGAAGGCGAAAAAGCGGATATGAGCAAAATAATCGTTCTTGCAAACTACTCAAATTACGATGTGGAAAAAATAGATTTAAACGAAATTGAGTACACTCCGATTGACTCCGTGACCGCCGACAACGATGGAAAGACAAGAATAGCGATTAAATACAAGGAAATGACCTACACCGTCTCCCTTTCCGTCGCTCAAAAAAGCGGCTCCTCCATCACCTTAAAGGGCATCACCGCCGCAAGCTTAAAATCATACACGAAAGGAGACGCTTTTGACAAAACACAAACTGTCGTCCTTGCCGTTTATTCTGACGGAAGCACAAAGGACATTTCAAGCGAGGCTTGTTTTAGCGCACCCGATGCATTCTCCCTCGGAGAAAACAACATTGTGCTCACTTACACAGAGGGAAATATCACAAAGTCCTGCACATTAAAAATCACTGTTTTTGCAAATGCAGTTGAAAACGAGTCTTCCACTTTATTAACGCCCCCAACGCTCACTTCGCTGAAAGTTTTTGGGCAAAACGCGTATGCGGCGGGAAAATCGCTTGATGAAACGAACACTGTTCTTCTTGCGCTTTATTCCGACGGCAGCATTAAAAAAATTGAAAAAGGATTCGACTTCAGTCCGAGCATATTCAACGAAAGCACAAAAAGCATTGAATTCTCGTATATCGAAAACAATGTCACAGTAAAATATACATTTCCCATAACAGTGCACTGCGAAACATTCGATCCAACCGAGGGCGGCACAATTCCTGCGTACGATCAAACTCTTTTAAATACCTATGGAATTGGATTTGGCTTCAATGTTATCACCTCCCCCTATTTTGACACATCACAAAAAAGCACTGTCAGCATCATAAACCCCGCAAAGTTGACTGAAAAGTATGTTGTAAAAGTAAAGAATTCCAACAACACAACTACAGGCGAGGTGAGCAACAACAACATAAGCGGATATACAGAAAGCTATTCAAATTCATTGAGCATCCCGGACATTTCACTTAACGGCGGATTCAAAGTTTTTACGGCGAGCATTGGCGTTTCGTTCAAAAGCGTTGACACTGAAAAATTCACTTCAAAGTCAAATCAACTGTTCTACACGCACTATGACTACAGAAAGCCGTACTATGTGCAAGTCGTTAATATTCCGACAAGCAAATACCAGCAAATTCTTTCAGACAGCTTCCTTGAAGACATAAGAGGCGAGTCTCCAAAAACAAAAGGACTTTCTATTGAAGAGCAAGCCGCCTATATCATCGACACGTATGGAACGCACCTTATAACAGGCATCTATTTGGGAGGACGATACGAATACTCCTATGCCTTTGCATCCGACTCATCTGAACTTATCGGAACAATCGAAAAAAACATCGGCGTAAAATGCTCTCTTGACCTGGGGATTTCAGATATAAGCGGAGGAATTTCCTCTGAAGTGGAAAGCGGAACGGCAATAGAAAGCGCCATCGCAAGCGGAAATGTCGAAAGCCAGTTTAACGCAGTGATAATGGGAGGAGCGTCTAATTCTGGCGGATGGACTGCCATCAGCATGAAAGAAGCCTATCAAGAATGGCGAAAATCCTTCAATGACATTGACAGCGAAACGGGAACAAGCAATTGGGTTCCTGTTGGCGTTACAAACAATGGGCTGCTTGGGATTTGGGAGTTGATGCCGCAGGGCTATGAGGAACTAGCAAACGCAATCATTGAAAAATACCGAGCGGATGCAGCGGAAGCCTATAATGAAGTGATTGAAAAATACGCGCCAAAAGCAACCATTCCTCATCCTGGCACAATAGATTCCACACCTTCAGAGGAAGCGGGGGAGGAAAATTCTGTGGTGACTCTTGATTTTTCTAGCTGCTATAAAAAATACACCAGTAATTTTAACGCTCCAAAAGATTTTAGTGATGACATGCTTTCAACCATATACAAAGATGGCGTTGTAACTATAGACAATAAAATCAATGGAAAAAATATAACAAAATACATAATTAAGGGCGCATATAATCCAAATGCCACTGATGAATCACCTATAAAGTCAGCAATGCTTGGTTTTTGTATGGATATAAAGGCGACAGAACCTGTTGAAATAGAATTAGACAGCATGAATTTTGTTTGCCTTACAAACAAAGCGGGCATTTCATATTCTGGAACTGGCAGTCCTGAAATTACGCTCACTTTAAAAGGCGAAAACAGGATTTCTAGTACAACAGCGAACAATACAAGCACACTCCCCATAATAAATTTTGGAAAAGATAAGAAGCTCATACTGACGGGAAATGGCAATCTTAGTGTTGAAGGTGTTTCTGGAAGCAGAGGATCTGACGGCACTTCACTAAAATTAGATGGAGGATCAGGAGCTGTTGGCGGAATGGCGATTTACGCCGGCTACCTTACTATTGATATGACAGGAAATCTCACTTGCACTGGAGGTAGTGGTGGATCTGGAGGAAATGGAGCAATCAATCAAACTGGAGATGTCAGTGGGAATGGTGGAAACGGTGGAATTGGAGGAGATGCAATGCACATAGAAAATGCATTGATCTATAAACAGTCTGGAACTATAACACTTTTTGCTGGAAAAGGTGGCAACGGCGGAAAAGGAGGAGACGGCATAGACAATGCAAATAGCGGAAATGCAGGGTCTGCTGGACATGGTGGAAATGGAGACGCAACGGGGTATTGTATTTATTTAGAAAAACCTTTCATAGGACCAATCCCCAATTTAACATTCAGACTAGGCACAGGCGGCACTGGTGGAGACGGCGGAAGCGGAGGCAATGCAACTGGCTCTGGAAAATGCGGCGCAGGAGGCAATGGCGGAAATGGCGGGGACTGCCGCATTGCATATAATATAACCACGGGAACTGTATATGTTGGAAGCGTAACTTACTGCGGAACAGGCGGGAACGGCGGAAACTGTGGCACAGCGTCAAAAGACACATGCCATTCATCTCCAGGAAAAGGCGGCTCTTGTGGAAAGGTCGTCAGTTCTGCAACACATTCTGTGCCAGCAGGAACAAATGGAAACAACGGCACTACTGGAACAACCAGTAAATAGTCAGCAATCAACATACCCTAACGCAAAGCATCGGGGTATGTTGGTTCTGTCAAGGAATTGATTTTTCACCCGCTCGTGCATTTGGCAATCAACGAACGGGTGAAAATTGCGAGGTAAATAAAATGAAAATAAAAAAGACAAAAAGTATTTTTACTTTTGCATTGTCAGGGCTTCTCATTCTTTTAACCTGCGGAGGAATTTTTGTGTCTTGCTCCAGCGATGACAATAGCGCCCCTCTCATGACCGAGTTGACCCTTAGGCTAAAAAACACAAACGCAATGTCAATAAACGCGGGCAACACCATTTTTAAAAGCGATATAGCGGCGACCGCAGTTTATGATGACAAAACCCAAAAGGATGTGACAAACGACGCGGTTTACAATGTATCGTTTCCCTATAGTTTAATTGACGGCGACAATATCATCAGTGCAACCTACGCCGAAACATCCAGCAAAAAAACTGCAACGCTAAAAATATCAACGAAGTCTTCCGCTGAAAATAACACGCCTAATGCAGACAATGAAAGCGAAGAAAAAGATGCAGAGGAGGAAGAGGACGAAGCATACAACGCAGAAAACGGAAGCGCCCCCAGTTTGCGCCTTCTCACCGCTGACGGAAGTGAAATTCTCGCTATGGATAAACCGTTAAATCAACTTCTAGCGGAAAGCGGCATTGGCTATGGATATGATGTGATAAAAAGACCCTATTATGATTCCAGTGAAAAAACACGAGAAATGATTCTAGACGCAGAAAAACTGAAAATCGACTTTATCGTAAAAGTAAAAAACAAGGAAAACACCGTGACCGGTGAAACAACGGGGAGCAATCAAGAGGAATACATAAACAATAATGCAAAAAATTTGGAAATTCCAGTGAACTGTAGCATTGACGGCAAACAAATTCCTCTTTTTTCAACCGGCCTTGCGTTCAGTTTGAGCGACTCTGAAAAATCAGAAGTAACAAAAAAACAGCACACGCTTTACTACACTTACTTTGACTACCGCTATCCATTTTTTTATCAATTGATTGACATACCGCTCATTGATTATCTTTCCGAAGGGTTCAAAAACGCTGTGGAGGGAAAAAATCCATTGACAAAAATATATTTTGAAAAAGAAGATTGGAAAAGCCTTGCAGAATATATTTTTGAGCATTATGGAACTCATATCATAACAGGCGTGCAATATGGCGGACGCTACGAGTATATATACGCCACAGCCTCAAATGATGCAAGCACACTTTCTTCTATTAAAAAAGATCTTGGAGTGAACTTTAAACTAGAACTCGACAACATCGGAAAAACAGACACAAACATAACATACAACACCGAAGTTTATAAAACATTAAGTCGTTCCGACATATTTAAAACCTTCACCTTGAAAATAAGTGGAGGAGACTCGTACTTAGACACAAGCGACATCACCTTTGACAACACAGCAGTTATGAAAAGCGTTCATAGCGAATGGATTAACTCCCTGTCAAAAGAAGAAGTGGCGGTCGGCTTGACAAACTATGGGTTCACTGGAATTTGGAATATCATTCCAGAATCCCAAAGCAGCAAAAACATAAAAGAGGCGTTAGAAAACCTCTATAATGAGCTGGCGATAAAAACATACGAAGAGGCTTTAAAGATTTAGCAAAAAAATATTCTTCTCGTTGCAGAACCTACACGCCTCAATGCCCTGCATCGGGGCGTGTGGATGTCGCTCACTTTCGTTCCTTGATTAAAAAATCGGTGTACCCCGCATCGGTCAACCTTTGCTTTGTTGCTTCAAGCTCTGATGACGGCACTTTTGTTATGACAACGCGGGTTGCACTTTTTGTTGTTTGATAGCACAGATTTTTAAAGCCGCTTTTATAGAGGGTGTCGGCAAACTTTTTTGCAGTTTCCGCACTTGAAAAAGATGCAACTTGAATATCCCAAAGCCCTTTTTTTGAAGAAGCCGCAGAAGCCACCTTTTTCTTTTGCGATGAAACCTTTGGTGAAGCAGTCGTTTTTGTTGCGGTTGGTTCGGGCTGTCTTGTGTGAGCGGGCTTTGCCTTCGCATTCTCACTTATTTTTCTTGCCATAATTTTTTTTGCGCTTTCGGCAGTGTCAATACTTAACTTTGTGTTTTCCCCGCGCTTTACAATTTCAATTCTCACCGTTGCCGTTCCAGTCTTTATCATATCAAGTTCCTTCGCCGCCGCCGTTGAAAGGTCAATATCCCTCCCGACAACAAAAGGCCCTCTATCATTCACGCGCACCTGCACCGTTTTATTGTTTGCAAGATTTGTTACCTTTAAAATCGTATTGAACGGCAGCTCTTTATTCGCGCAGGTAAATTTGTTCATATCAAAAAGCTCGCCGTTGGATGTTTTTTTCCCATGAAAATCCGCCCCGTAAAAGGACGCAATTGCATTTTTTTTGTATAATTCTAAAGAGAATCCAGCCTCTGCAAAAAGAAGTGCAGTCAACACTAATAAAACAAACTTTTTCATACACACAGTATCGGCATTCTTTGGAAAAAAATTTATGCAAAGCACACTTATGGCACACGAAAGCTGCATCATCGCTCCGTCACCACACTCTTTCTAGTTTTCTCGCACAATTTTCTATATGAAAACACAGCCGTCAACAACACATCTTGAAGTTTTCCCCATTTTTTTATATATTTTATGTATCCAATCCGATGATTTTTCCAAATTGCAGATCGGAGCAGGATTTTTATCCTGTAAATTCATGCTAAAGAGGAGGGGTCTATGAACCTTGTTTCTTCTAACAAATCAAATCACTATTTATTTACATCTGAATCAGTTGGGGAGGGGCATCCTGACAAACTGTGCGACAAAATCAGCGATGCAATTCTTGATGCATGCCTAAAACTCGACCCGAACGCTCATGTTGCCTGCGAAACATTTTCCACAACGAATTTAATTTTAGTCGGCGGAGAAATAAAATTTGCAGGCGACAACGCCGATGAAAACAAAAAATGGATTGTGGAAAACGCCGAACAAATCGCACGAAAAGTTGCAATCGACATTGGCTACATCTCGGCAGATGTTGGCCTTGATGCTAAAAACTGCAAATTTATAAACACATTGCACGCCCAGTCCGAAGACATTGCGCAGGGAGTTGAAGGAACAGGGCTTTTTAAGGGCGAGCAAGGAGCTGGCGATCAAGGAATGATGTTCGGATTCGCCTCAAATGAAACGCCTGAACTGATGCCTGCAACATTAATATACTCTCACAAGATTTTGAAAAAAGCGACGGAATTCCGAAAATCAGGGGAAATCGCATGGCTTCGTCCTGATGCAAAATCGCAAGTGACAATTGAATACGAGGGCTACAAACCCGTTAGGATAGACACAATTGTCTTAAGCCATCAGCACGATCCTGACATTACGCATGAAGAAATTGAAAAAACGCTCATTGAAAAAATTATAAAGCCCGTTTTAGAGCCAACAGGGCTTCTTGACGAAAACACAAAATATTTTATAAACCCAACCGGCAAATTTGTGACTGGCGGTCCAGATGGAGATTCAGGACTGACCGGCCGCAAGATTATTGTTGACACTTATGGCGGAATGGGACGGCATGGAGGCGGAGCATTCAGTGGAAAAGACCCCTCAAAAGTTGACCGTTCAGCCGCATATATGGCGCGATACATTGCAAAGAATATTGTTGCCGCAGGGCTTTCTGACCGCGCGGAAGTCCAGCTCGCCTATGCAATTGGAGTGGCGGAGCCAGTTTCAATTATGGTGGAAACCTTTGGAACTGAAAAAGCGCCGACAAAAGAAATTGAAGCAGCCGTAAAAGAACTGTTTGATTGCACGCCCGCAGGCATTATAAAGACATTGGACTTGAGAAAGCCGATTTATCAGTCAACGGCAAGTTACGGACATTTTGGACGAGAAGGGTTCCCGTGGGAAAAAACCGATATGGTCAACGCGTTAAAAAATCGCGTGCTTTCAAAATGACTCTGCTAGACGACAAAGAAATTACGGAGGTTTTCGAGCGGTTTAAAAGCCAAAATGAAAACCCTCTGTCTGAACTCAAATGGAAAAATCCGTTCACACTTTTAGTCGCTGTTGTTTTAAGCGCGCAGGCAACGGATAAAAGTGTGAACAAGGCAACGGAAAGTCTTTTTGAAGTGGCGGACACGCCTGAAAAAATAATTGCGCTTGGCGAAGACGGTCTAATTTCATATATAAAATCAATAGGACTTTACAGAAACAAAGCCGCACATATACTGGGCTTGAGCAAAATGTTGGTTTCTGATTTTGGCGGAACAGTTCCAAACACACGGGAAGCATTGATGCGGCTTCCAGGCGTTGGCAGAAAAACCGCAAATGTCGTTTTAAATGTTGTGTTTCATCAGCCGACTATGCCTGTTGACACGCATCTGTTGCGCATCTGCCCAAAAATAGGGCTGGCTGAAGGCGCCACCCCTCAAGAAGTGGAAGCATCGTTAGTCGCACGAATACCCGAACGGTATATGCAGCACGCCCATCACTGGCTCATTTTGCACGGAAGATACACTTGCACCGCCCGCTCACCCAAATGCGATATGTGCATAATAAACGACATTTGCAAAAAGAACACCTAATGCTTTTGGTTTATCAAAAATGTCACAAATGCAGTGAGAAAACATAACGTTTTCTCACTGCATTTTAATATCCATCGCTCATCGCACGGTTATTGTCCTTTACGCACAGTTCATCATAAACCAAACTGCGCTTTCTCAACTCCTGCTTTAATTCATCGGGGAACGGCATGTTTCTCCAGAAAATTCCACGGACATCTTTATCAAGCCGTTGAACGCCTTCAGATTCTTTTGTCATCCACAACACATAGTCTTCAATAAAAAACGACTTTAACTCGCCTTTTAACTTCAGACGGTCAATGTGTTGATAATACTGTCCGGTAAGCCCTTCCTCCATCCAATAATAAGAGGCCTTTTCCTTAGCAACTTGCCACCGCAAATCCGCCACGGCAGTGAGAACAGCGATCTTCAAATCTCGCGGATACATTGGCACAACAATTCGACCGCGACTGGTAACACGATTATAGCGGTCAAACGGCTCCCAGCAAAACCCTCGGTCTCCATAAGTCGGTATCAAAAGCACATATGGAACAATTCTGTTCGGAATATTTTTATGAATTCGACAAAACGCGCCAGGGTCTACAGACTCAATCCATCGCAAAATTTCTATGACATTCTCGCGAGTGCCCGTCCCTCGCTCCGTGCAGTGATAAAATTCCCGCGTAAAAATGGGAAACTGATTTCCCTGCCGTCCAACAGTCATTTTTGCCATTTGACGAACAGTTTCAAATTCAATATTCACTGCATCCGTGTCCGCAGAGGCAGGCGGCGCAGAAGCGGAGGCGGTTTCAAGCTTGTCTTCCATACTGTTGAATGTGCCGCGAGCCTCTTGAAACTCGCTCAAGCAGCGCACAAATTCCTTGTTGTTTTTTGAAAGCCGATGGATTTTATCAACAATATCAGAAAGAATCTTCACCTGCCCTTCTGTGTACGGATTTGTATGTGGATCGCACCCATAAATTGGCGTATGCTGGCATAACTCCGCCACTTTATCCTTTAAATCCGATTCAAGGGAATCCCTTTCCCTCTCCTTTATAGACAAGAGATTTTCAGCGCTTTGCAACTTACCGGAATTTTTAGACTGTATTTGCTGCATACGAGATTGCTCAAGCCTTGCAGCCTCTTCTGGATTTGAAACTTTTTTGGCAGTCCGCTTTTCATCGGTCATAGAATTTGACATCCTGCCAGAAGCAATTTCACCAAACCATTCATCGGCATAAAGAATTGGCTCTTGCATTTTGTTTTCAACAAATACTTTGGAAAAAAACTCCTTTTGCTCCGGTCGGAACAACGATGGAAGCAAAACGCCGAATCGACACAACATACGCTTGGGCATTGGAAGCCGTATGTCGCCCATTTTTGGCGCCATTCCGCGAAGCAACTCCCAATATGCTGAAACAATATTCTGCCGATAAACCGTTCTATCCTTTGGATCTTTGCATGTCAAATATTTTGAAAGAATTTGATGAACTCGTTGTGAAGATGCATTTTCATTTATAAGAGCAGTTTTATAATATCCCTTGTCGTCAAACACCTCTGAAGGCGCATCGTTTAAAAGACTTTCGATTTTATCAAAGCCCTTTAAACTTAAGTCAACTGTATGTATCGATTTTTTTTTGTTGCTAGGACTGCTCGAAGGCGGAGCTGATTTTCCCGCTCCAGCAAAACTTGGCTTCGGCTTTGACACTGGAGTTACATCTTCAACTATGTTGTCAAAATCTGAAAGGTCTACGCTTTCTCCAATCACACTACTCATTGCTCACCTCATTATAATAAAAGTATTATATCACAGTGAAAACAATTTAACAAAAAAAATAATGGAATTTTCTTAATATAATGAATTTGCTACAGCGCCATTACAAAAACCTACAAAGCAACAGCAACGCCCCCTCATTCAAGAGCATTAGGAGCGTTAAACCCTCCGATGAATAATTACACGACATCCCACTCAATCAAAGCGTCATCATCAAATTGCGAAAGCGATGCCAGTCGCACAGTATACGCATCCTTTACAAAATCAACGCCAGCCCCTGCAACAGGGCTTTTGCCGCTTCCGCCAAAAATTTTACTTCCGACAAATGAATATATATGATTTACAAGGCCTGTCTTCAAAACGCTAAAATTCACTTCCGCTCCCCCCTCAACAAGAACGCTGTCCACTTTCCTTTTTCCAAGCAGCTTGAACAACGATTTTATATCAACCCTCTCAGCTTCGTTTTCTCCACAAACAGAAATCACTTCCACACCTGCCGCTTCAAGCGCGTTTTTTTTCTCCTTTTGATTTTCATCAACACTCGCACACGCAACAATCGTGGGAACTTCCCTTGCGGTTTTTACAATATGGCTTTCCAGTGGAATTTTCAAAGAAGAGTCCAAAATGACACGAATGGGATTTGAAGCGTTTGGCAGGCGGCAGGTTAATAGGGGGTCGTCCGCAAGAACAGTTCCGATGCCAACCATAATCGCCGAATATCGATTGCGCAAAACCTGAACAAAATTTCGCGCGCGCTCACCTGTTATCCATTTTGAATCTGAATTCTTTGTGGCGATTTTTCCGTCCGCCGTCATTGCGTATTTCAGCGCAACAAATGGCGTTCCTGTTGTTATATAATGAAAAAATATCGGATTCAATTTGTCGCATTCAACACGCAAAAAATCCTCGACAACTTGAACGCCATTCTCCCGCAAAAAATCGTTCCCTTTTCCTGAAACAAGCGGATTTGGATCGCGAGAGCCCACTACAACACGCTTGATTTTTGCATCTATAATCGCTTGTGTGCATGGCGGCTGCCTTCCAAAATGACAGCACGGCTCTAAAGTCACAAAAATTGTCGCGCCTGAAATGTCATTTCCTTTTTCAAACGCATCTTTTATCGCCTGTCGTTCCGCATGAAGCCCCCCGCATTTTTCGTGGAAGCCCTCCCCCAAAACAACGCCGTTTTTTTCGATAACTGCGCCAACAAGCGGATTTGGACTCGTTTTCCCCTCCCCCTGTCGGGCAAGTTCAATCGCTCTCCGCATAAAAATTTCATCGGTCATATTTTGCATATTACAGATTTGTATACCCCATTATATATTCGTCTATTTCCCGTGCACACTCTCGCCCTTCTGCTATCGCCCATACGACAAGCGACTGCCCGCGATGCATATCACCTGCAACAAACACTTTTTTCGCGCTCGTTGCATACGAGTCTCCCCGCTCCGTTGCCACCACATTTCTTGCAGTCAAATCCACTCCAAACGCCTTTGCGGCGTACTCTTCCGCTCCAGTAAATCCCGCTGCAATCAAAATCAAGTCCGCAGGAAGCTCCCGTTCACTTCCTGCAATTTCACAAAGCCTTCTTTGACCATCATCATTTTTAAATTCGACTTGCACCGTTTTTATTCCGCAAACCGCTCCATCCTTCGTGTAAATTTCCTTTATCGTTGTCTGATACACTCGCGGATCACGCCCCTCTGTTGCAATCACCTCTTGCTGACCATAATCCGTTTTGAGGACTTTCGGCCACTCAGGCCACGGATTATTTGCCTGCCGTTCTTTAGGCGGAGCGGGCATCATTTCAAGAGCCGTCACGCTCGCCGCCCCAAGCCGCACGCATGTTCCCGTGCAATCGTTCCCCGTGTCTCCACCGCCAACAACAATAACATTTTTTCCTTTTGGATTAAAAAACTGACCGTCCTTCAAATTTGAATTAATCAACGATTTTGTAACGCCCTTTAAAAAATCCACGGCGAACAGAACTCCGTTCGCATCTTCATTTAAAACATTCAGTTTTCTCGCCCGCTTTGCACCGCAGCACAACGCCACTGCGTCAAATTCCGAAAGCATTTTGTCCGCCTCGCCATTTTGTCCCACATCGGCATTGGTAACAAATGTCACGCCCTCCGCCTTCATCAGCTCAACACGGCGGTCAACAATTTTTTTATCAAGCTTCATATTTGGAATTCCATACATCAAAAGACCGCCGATCCTGTCGTCCCTTTCATAAACGGTCACCGAATGCCCGCGACGATTCAACAAATCTGCAACGGCAAGCCCCGCAGGTCCTGAACCAACAACAGCGACTTTCCTGCCGCTTCTCACCTTTGGAATTTGCGGCTTCATATACCCCGACTCAAAAGCGCGTTCAATGATGTACAGCTCATTTTCATGTATGGTGACAGCATTTTCATTTGCAACGCCATCGCCAGAATTTCCACAGTTGCAAGCCTTTTCACACAAAGCAGGGCAAACTCTTCCTGTAAATTCAGGAAAACTTGAAGTCTTTAAAAGCCTCCACGCCGCCATATCGTACTGCTTTTTGTAAAGCGCATCATTCCATTCAGGAATAAAATTGTGAAGCGGACACCCCGTAACCATTCCAGACAGCCTGATTGCACTTTGACACATCGGAACGCCACAGTTCATGCAGCGCGAAGCCTGCTTTCTGCGCTCCTCGTCATCAAGGTGATTGTGAAATTCATTGAAATTTTTTATTCGGTCGCTCGGACTCGCCCAACTGTCTTCAACTCTGTCATATAATAAAAATCCATCATTCATTCCCATATACATCTCCTGTGTAAGCCCGCCTGTGGTGGGCGGTGTTAAATCGGAAGCCGTTAAAAAAATTGCGAAAGCAATTTTTAGGCTGTCCGACTTATGTCTTTAAAAAATAAAAAGCGTTCAACTCAAAAGACAAATTTTGCCCTTTCGTTAAACGCCATTGTTTATAGTTGTACTATATAACAAATTAAATAAAGTTACAAGGTGTTACAGGGGCATTGCCAGAACTTACGCACAAAATGCACCGGCTTATTGAATTTTTCGCCTTTCTTTTATATGATAGCGAGTATGGAAAAACTGAAAATTCTTTTGGCAAAAGGGCGGATTTACGAATCGGTCTATGAACTTTTAAACGATGTGGGGATTTCAATTCATCTGCCTGACCGAACATACTTTCCAACGACAAATCAAGAGGATCTTGCGTTTCAAGTGGTAAAGCCTCAGATTACCAGCATGCTGCTTGCACAAGGCAAGGCGGACGTTGGATTTTCCGGGAAAGACTGGGTTTTTGAAAATGGCGTTGAAAATCGACTTGAAGAAATAATGGACTTGGGGTTTGATCCGGTGCGCATAGTCGCTGCAATCCCCGAAACCATAGATTTTGACATGCTTTTAAAGCAGCCTGTGACCATTGCAACAGAATATCAATCATTAAGCAAAAAATGGCTTTCCGAAAAAAATATAAACGGCACGATTTTCAGAACATGGGGAACGAGCGAAGGATTTGTGCAGGACAGCCCCGACGCGCTCGCCCAAATTTTAATCGACAACACTTCAACGGGCTCTTCTTTGAAAGCAAATCGACTAAAAATTGTTGACACCTTGATGGAATCCTCAACAAGAATGTATGCGTCAAAATCTGCATTGGAAAACCCTAAAAAACGGCAGAAGATTTTTGAACTCAAAATGCTTTTTGAAGCGGTTTTAAACGCAAGAAATAGAGTCATGCTTGAAATGAATGTTTCGGCGGAGAATTTTGACTCTCTTGTGCAGGGGCTTCCGTCCATGAGAAGTCCAACGGTTTCCCCGCTTTTTGGAAAGTCAGGTGGCTATGCAATAAAAATCGCCGTGAAAAAAAGCGACGTGCCGACCCTTCTCCCCAAATTGCAAAGTCTTGGCGCAACTGATATTGTTGAATATGAACTGCGAAAAGTGATTTTATAAAGAACGAGAGGATTATAATGGCGAGAACAGCGACCGTTGAACGAAATACAAGCGAAACACAAATTTCACTCACCGTAAACCTTGACGGAAAAGGGAAATGCGAGCTTGAAAATCCGATTGGCTTCTTTGATCATATGCTGCACGCTTTTTGCAAGCACGGGCTGTTTGACTTGTCCGGCTCAATAAAGGGCGATTTGAATGTTGACCAGCACCATCTCATTGAAGACACTGGAATTGTTTTGGGGGAGTGTTTTTCACGCGCACTGGGCGATTGTTCTGGCATTTTCCGAAGCGGCTGCTTTCTCTTCCCTATGGATGAAACACTGGCAAGAGCCGTTGTGGATTTTGGCGGCCGCCCTTTTCTTGTGTGCAACGCTGAACTTTCAGGAATCCCGCTTGTGTCTTTGAATGCAAATGGAGTCGAGGCAAGCTTTCAAACGGACTGCTTTGAGGATTTTTGGCAGGCGTTTGCAAATGGCGCACGGTGCAATCTTCATTTGGATATTTTACGCGGGAGAAGCGACCACCACAAAATGGAAGCGCTTTTTAAGGCAGCCGCCCGTGCAATCCGTTCCGCAGTTGAACAAGATGTGCGCCGCTACGGAGAAATCCCCTCCACAAAAGGGATGATTGTAGTTTAAAAAACAATCGGGCATTCGTCATATCATCAACCCACTTGCAAGTTTTGGCAGCGCAGCGTACAAAACTTGAGGCAAATGCTAAATTTACAACTCTTGAAGAAGAGATTCAGGCATTTGTTATGTCAGCAAGTCGCTTGCCAGTTTTGTGCAAGCACAAAACTGGTGGCAAATGCTAAATTTGCAACTCTTGAAAAAGCGATTTAGGCATTTGCCATTCCTACAAAATCGAAAATCCGAGTGAAAACCCCACCTTCTTTTGAGCGGGCAAAGGATTCGGGCGCACAAAAAAGGTGCCGCTTAACTGCATTTGAAATGAAGAACGCGCAAGCCCTCCAAAATTCGGAGTGAAAAAGAAACTCGCGGTAAGCGCCGCCATATCAAAATAGGAAAAATCACGATTTTTTAAATAATTACAATAATCTGGCAGATGAAAGATTCCCCATGAAACGGGTGTTTCGCCATAGTTGTGCGAAAACATCCCCTGATAATAAAGGGAAATTGAAATGCGATTTGCATAAATAATCGGGAAAAAATTGGTGGATTTTTGTATCTCATAAGAAAACAAGACCGCCTCTGCAAGTCCGCCCAAAAAAAAGTCTTTCGATGGAAAAAGCGCCACTTCCACGGAAAGTGGAATTACATTGCTGTTCCTTGCCTGCAAGTCGATTGAAAAATTTTGATAAGAATAATAGTTGTAAAACGGCTTTGAAATTCGAGAGGAATAACTTTGGTCATACACCAGTGAAACATCAAAGCCATTATAATCGTAATATCCTCTGCCAATCTTCGCCGTATTTCCGACAGCAAAAACAGTTTTGTTTGACTGAAAAAATCGTTGCGTTTCATCCCCTGTATTAAAAAGATTAAGCCATTTTGCAGGGTTAAAATAATCGCGCACATCTCTTGCTTCCAAAAGCGATTGCCTCCCCTCAAAAACTTTAAAATTTTCAGAAAGCCGAATATATGAATGACCGTGAAGCTCAATCTTTGATGCAAGGGAGATTTCTCCAGATGTCTGTTTATAGCCTTCGCCGTCAAACTCAACATTAGCACTGATTTGATAGGTAAACAAATCAGTGACATATGTGCCGCCATAAAGCAGCGCATATATCGCTCCAGAATTAGTGAACGGACTATAGCCCCCCGAAATCGCAAAAATCGGCATTGTCCATGGGCTGCTCGTTACATACGTTATGCCAAACGGAACAATGCTTGAACCAAGTGATTCCGCTGTATTTTTTATTCCAAACGAGCGGGCAATTGAAAAAGGAATGAGTGTGCCATGCGGACCAGTAAATTGATAGGCAAAGGCAGAAAACTTTTTTTCTCCCAAAAGCGGCTGCTCTGTAGATTTTATGTGCTTTGCAGATGTAGAAGCGTTTGTCAGTTCATCGTCTTCAGCAATGTTGTCAAATTCACCCAATTCTGCACGGCCTGCGCTTTTTGTCTCTTCAAGAAATTGCGCATCGATTTCCATCGTTTTTCCAGAGGCGGCATTTTGCCCCTGTTCAATTCGACCTTGCTCAATTTCAATAATCGGCAGTGATTTTGACGCAAACGGCAATTGCGCAGCGTCGGCAATAAAAATTCGCTTTTCCTCTAGGAATTTTGCAGTGTACGCAAAACACGAGCCTCCAACATACACTGGATGAAAAATTCCGCCAGATGAATCATTTTCTGAAAGACGGAGGGAAGCGTTCTGCTTGGCAAAATCCATTCCTAAAAGCGCAAGACGCGGCATGGTTCCGTGTTCAGTAAAGCTCAATGCAAGCCGCTCTTCCTTTTTTTCTGCGCCACCCCCATCCCGCTCCGTAACGCACACGGTCAAACTTGCAGGCAAAAGATTTTCAGGAAGGGCGACAAATGATTTTCTTCCTGTCAAAAAATTGCGCCGCTCAATAGAATACTTTCCGCCGCTTTTCTTTATAAAATACACATCTCCGCCTTCTGCACCGCTCGGAGAAAGCGCAATGTCGCCAAAATCCAACTCCTCGCAAAAAACAAGCGCGGCGTTTTTTGCAGAGCCGTTTTTTCTTGTTTCAAGCGCATACACTTCAAGGAAACAGTTCTGCGAATGCGTTTTCACCGCCGCAACATAATAGCTCCCGCCAGAAGAAAAAACGGACGCATCGTGCAAAGCGGACTGATTCATATAAAAAGAACGGCGTGTGTTTGTGTTGTAAATGCGCACATATTTTTTTGGAACACGCCCTGAATATGAAGTGTAGCTTGCCGCAATATACTCGCCGTCCGCAGAGGAGGAAAGCCGTGAAACATTTTTTTGTGAAAATAAATTTCGAGGCGTGGAAAACGAGCCGTCCTCTTTCAATTGGCAGAACGCAACTTTTGAAGAAATGGCATTATAATAGGCAACTCCCTTTTTTAAAGGAACGGGAAAGTCCAAAAATGAATTCTTTGATTTTTTTAAGCGCAATTTTTCCAATTTCTCAAATTTTTCAGTGAACAACGCCTTGCACCACGCTTCAGCATCAGGCGTAGACGGAACATCTGGAATTTCAATGGAATCATAAAAATCCTTCCACGCCGCTTTTATCGAAATTCCATACACCCTTTTAAAGCATGCAAAATAAAAGAGCGTTTTAAAATTCGCACATCGATACCAAAACTCTGCAAATTTTTCAATGCCATATTTTTTTTGCAGGTAATCACAAAACGCTCCGCCAAAATAATAGCTGTAGTTGCCCGTGGAATAACCATCCCGCGAACCTTGAATCTCTGAATACTTTGGAAATTTCCCCTCTATCTTTGCCTGCCGCACAATTTGCTTGTGAAAGTCGCTATTAATCCGCCCCTCTCCAAAGTCGCTTTCCGTTGCAACAGCAGCCCCCTCCGCAAACCCCATAGTCGCCGTGATAATCGCAGGGTTATATGCATCTCCGAGCGCTTTTTCAAGTCCGTACCAAAAGTCATTGTGCAAGTTATACGTCACAAAATGGACTAGCTCGTGCCGAAAAATATTTATAAATTGGTCGGTGAACAAAATCATATTTTCATCTGCCGGTGTGTCATAAATCACTATGTGGCTAAACGGCGCGCTTGAATAATAGGCGTTCAGTTCATCTTGTGCCGGAGAAATCACAACAGGCAGTCTGACAAGATGCTTCATTCCATATTTTTGCGCAAGCTCTTCATACATTCTGTCCGCATTTTCAAAAAGAAGCGCGGCGCTTTTTCGAGAGTCAGCGGGATAAATCAAGTCAAAATAGGTTGTCTTTGTAATGCACACATTTTTTTGACGAGCCATAATCCCATCATGCGAAAAGGCAAGGAAACACGAAAAAATCAAAATCAAACGCACAAAATATTTTTTTTTCAAAATGCAGCCCTAATTTCTAATATAAATATATGCCACTATATTGCTTGATGCTGACGGCGGAGAAAACGCAAGCGAATAATTCCACTCTCGTGCATCGCCAAGATAGGTTGCGTAAAAACCATTTGCATATATTTGCCTTGGAAAATATATGTAGTTATCTTCTATCTTATAAAAATAAGGATCTGTATTTATTTGAGATTCATTTCCACAGTCATACAGGTCTATGGCAGGAAAATAATAAGTATCACCTTTAAATGTTTCAGAAATCTTTTTATTTAATGTCGGGCTTTCCGCATCCGTTCCGTCTGCATTTGCCATAACCAAGCCAAATTTTTGTAAAACTGTGTCATACTTTTCATCATATCCACAAGATGTTAACGCCGCATTTATCGCGTCCTTTCCATAAAATTCATTATTTGCCATTTCATAAATTATTTTTGTTCCGCCATAATTTCGTACAAGGTAGGATCCAAAAGCATACGCAAATCCATAGGCGAAAAGCGAGTTGCCTGTTGCATCCCAATCAATCATTCCACTATACGGATAATTATTAAAATAGGGAAGCCTTTTATATTTTACAGTGTTTTCAATTCCAAGATAGTCAGGCGTAAAATCTTCTGTGATTGCAGAAAGCATTTCCGTAAACCATGTGTCAAATTGAGTGTTATGCTTCAACACTTTGTTTATATAGTTTATCATGTGATTAAATTCATGCCCAAGCGTGCTGTAAATCACATCCGCGCCATAATCCGCTGAAAAACCAATCGTATTCAAAGTGAACATCAGCCGTTGATTTGAAAAATCCTCTATTTTATTACCATTTACTGTCACATCAAAATCACAATAAAGGTCTCCTGGATAAAAATATCCCAATGTAGTCTCACCCCCAGATTGCAAACCCAAATTGGAAATTAAAATCGTAATTTTTTCAGATGTTTCAATTATATTGCTATACTTAAATTCATCAAGGCTCACACCTCCAAGCAAAGAAGTTTCCGGACCGTAAATAGCCTCAAATTTTTCAGCAATTTTTTCCACCCCTCGTTTTGTAACTTTTATCGTTTTTTCCGTCGAAGAATAAGAGCCGTCTGCTGGCATTTCAATGTAGTCGCAATCAGTCATTGCGCTGTCGTAATATCCGTCCTCTACAAAAACTTGACACAAGCCATTCACATAAACACAAGTGGCATTTATCGGTTTTATTTTTTCGCTATCGTTTCGTTGATTGGTATAGATTATATAAAATGCATTGGTCTCTCCAACTTTGGACGCAGCCTTGTTTTTTGCGCGATTATAGGTCACATTTGATGAAGAAGCACGCTCTAAAGAATGTTTTGGAAGATTGTTATATGCATCTTTGATTTTTTCAAGCGAAAGTCCACAGGACAATGAAGGAAAAGGAGACGAGGAATTTTTTTCAAAAGCGGCAGGACGCACATTGGATGCAAATTTATCAGTGTTGCATGCATTGGCATTGTCATCACAATGTGCAGCACGACTGCTTCCTTTAAAAATGGCTTCATACGAATCAGAATAAACAGTGTCTTCACTCATATTGTATACAAACATATATAATTCTGCTTCGTTATCGGCAATCTCTGACAGATCCATTGTGGAAGACTTTATTTTTCTATACACAGATGACGAAACATCAAAGGACTGGCTTTCTTTGAACGAGTTTATAGAATCGCACGAGGATAAAACAAGCAAACAAAATAACGCCCACCAAAAAAGGCGTCTGTTTCTTTTATTGTTTCGCATTATATGTCATTTTATAGTGCTTTTGAAGAATTTTCAACGATATAAAAGGCAGGCGTTCAATAATAGGGCGGAAGGTGCAGCGGTTTTTCAGTTTTCACTCATACGCTTCTACAGAAACAACTCGAAGAATCCATTTTTTTTCAAAAAAAAATGATTTTTTCTTCCCAATCATTGCCGTTTTTTCCATCTCCTGCACTATATATACTATAGATTTATTCTTTTTAGAACTGTCTCTGTGTGTGGAACACAATCTACAAAAAAATAAATCTATTTGAGGTGAAAATGGAAAACGAAAAATTTATTCCCTGGGAGGAACTTCCCATAACGAACACTTTTATGTTCAACAAGGTTTTAACGAGCGACTTGGATGTATGTAGGGGCGTAATAGAAACGCTTCTCGACATAGAAATCAGCCGTGTGGAGTGCGTGCAAGATGAGAAAAGCGTGGATGTTGACGCATTAGCAAAGGGAGTGCGCTTTGATGTGTATGTGTCAAACTCAACGCAAGTCTTTGATGTAGAACTACAAATGATTAACAGAGGCGACTTGCCAATGCGGGCGAGGTACTACCAGTCTGTGGCGGATGTGGACTCACTGAACAAGGGCATGAGTTACTCCGACTTGAAGGAAAACTATATAATTTTCTTGTGTCCGTTCGATTTGTTCGGCGAGAACCTGCCCGTCTACACATTTGAGAACATCTGCAAGGAGAATCCTGCGATAAAACTGAATGACAAAACGATGAAAGTGTTTTATAATTTCAAGCAGTACGAGAAGGTTTCTAATGACGAGCAAAAGCGGCTGCTGGAGTTTTTCTCCAGCGGGAAGTCCGCCACAAAACTCACGAACAGACTGGATACACTATTGCATGAGTTGCGGGGTAAACAGAAATGGAGGCAGCAGTATATGACTTGGGAAATGATGTTAAACGAGAGGCACGAAGATGGATTTTATGAAGGCAAGTCAGAAGGAATAGCAATCGGAGAAGAGCGGGGCATTCAGCAAAAAGCGATTGAAACTGCACGGAATATGTTGCAAGACGGCCTTTCCTCTGACTTAATTATAAAATACACAGGCGTTTCAGAACAACAAATAAAGGAACTCTAACAATGTGTTTCCAACGACAAGAAAGTTCCCGGACTGCTTCACCTTGGGGAAGACAGTGGTCGAGATTTGTCTGCGAAGTATCGGCGTAGAGATGTTAGTAACGTTCAAGGAAGGATCGGCCTTATTGACGTATTCGATATTGTTTTCGTACTTCTGCATGCGTTTCCACACGGCGTAGGCGTCCACCGTCAGCCAACTGGGGCAGGGCAAAAAAAAAAGCGGCCCGTAGGGCCGCTTTTTTTTTAATTTGGCTTTTATCGTTCCATCGTGGCCGTGGCTTGTTGTTCTTGCCGGAATAATGCTTCCATGGTGCTCATTGCAATCCGGTCAAAATCCATTCGTGAACGTTCACCAACACTATACCGATCAAACATGTTAGGCGTTTTAGGCGATGCGTCGCTGGTGATGGCTTCGGCCGAACCACCCAAGTCACGTACCCCCCACATGCCTTCGTTATATAATGCAATATTGACACCTTTAACTAACGTGGTACGACGAACTCCGGTTTTTTTCTCGACTTCGTCCAATAAATCGCATAGAATGCCTTCTACGTTTTGATCATTGGCGGCAATGCCCAAATTACTTAATTCTTGTTTAATTTCGGCCAATTCTTCGTTGGCTTTGGTTCTGGTGCCGGCTTGTGCACCTAGCGAATCGTTATAAGCCCGGTTAGCTAAGTAATCGTAACATGCTACAAATTTGAAATAGTCATCGTCATCGGCAATGTTATATTCTATGTGCCCAAAAAACTTGCCACAATCAAAATTGTTTTGACTAATTACTTGGTCAATGGTGTAGGTGCCTGAAGCATTGAATTTATTGTTGTCGACCATGTTTTGGGCCAATTGTTTGAATGTTTCGTTTGATTCATTTTGCATCGCTCTGTTAAATTCTGATAATTGATCAGCCATAAATTCTTTTGCGTGGTAAAAATAAAAGTTACCTTTTTCAACTCTCGTACCAAATTCGCCGCCATTATAGAAATCTTCGTCTTTGTCCGCGAAACGGTGACGTCCAAAAATGTATGTTTCTAAATCTTGTTCAATGGCAAATTTGTCTTTGCTTTCGCTTTCAGGGCTATTGGCATTGTGGTTGCACGATAGCATGCTAAATAAAAAGAGAAGTACCCCCCCCCCTAACTATATTCACTCTCAAATTCGCCATGTAATTATCTCCCTGCTTTTTCAATTCTCTATTTTTTATCAAAAAATATCATAAATACTGTATTCCAAATCAAGCAGGCTGTCAATACTTGCATCTGCCCTCCCTCGCGATAACCTCACACTGTGTTGCTCCTCCACTCTTCATCATCAACCCAGATTAAAATTACTTTTTTTGTGCAAATTGATAATTTTTGGTCATTGCGATTCTACTTGCTTGCGAGCGACTGAAGCAATCCAAGTCTTTCGATTCCAAGAAGAACAAAAAATTGTGGATCGCCGCGGACTTGCAGTTCCGCGAAAGGCAAAAATTGTAGATTGCTTCAACCGCCAGCGGTTTCGCAATGACCAAAAATTATCACATTGTCTGAAAAAATAATTTTAATCTGGGTTGATGACACTCTGCATGGTCATTAAGGCTGTTCCAAAACAGCAGCAAAAAATGCTATTATGGGGTGAAGCAATCTACAATTTTCAGTTTTACTTGAAGCTTCTAGTTGTAGATCGCCACGGACTTTCAGT
>JAAGKN010000888.1_pt1 | contig 59256 bp, 57 predicted proteins | sample 6206371 | NCBI WGS metagenome assembly JAAGKN01 (sample SAMN11533720, study PRJNA540317) | gut metagenome | isolation source: fecal pellets from male and female animal of same cohort | host: Peromyscus leucopus | place: USA:CA | collected 2017 | reverse complement strand
TTCCAAAGTCTTTACTACTAAGGTTCACTGTTAGCTCTTTATAATTATGTAAATTTAATTATAAAGAACTAATGCACTTTAATTTCCTTTATTATATAATTTTTATATAGTAAGAGAGGTTTTTATATGTCTATTGATGATGCATTAGTAATGATTTTGGCAGGAGGAGAGGGTAAAAGGTTATATCCTCTAACAAAGGATAGAGCAAAGCCTGCAGTTCCGTTTGGAGGACGATATAGAATTATTGATTTTGTTATTAATAATTTTATTAACTCTGGTTTTTATAAGATTAAGGTTTTACTCAATATAAGTCAGATTCTTTAAATAAGCATATTACAAGAGGTTGGGCTTTATCTCCTTTTTTGAATCAGTATGTTGATTTGGCTCCGGCTCAAATGAGAACAGGTAATGATTGGTATCGCGGTACAGCTGATGCTATTTACCAAAATGTTTTTCATATTCTAGATGAAGATCCTAGATATGTTTGTGTTTTTGGCGGTGATCATATTTATAAAATGGATGTTGCCCAAATGCTAGATTTTCACAAGGATAAAAAAGCGGATCTGTCTATTTCAGGGATTCCTATACCAATAGACGAAGCTTCAGAATTTGGTATTATGGAAGTTGATGAAAATTGGAGATTGGTTAATTTTGTAGAAAAACCTAAAACCCCGCCAAAATCTATACCAGGATTACCAGGTATGTGTTTGGCTTCTATGGGAAATTATATTTTTGATAAAGAAATCCTTTTGGCTTCTTTAGATAAAGATTATCAAATTCAGGAATCTAACCATGATTTTGGTAAAAATGTTATACCTATGTTATTAAATGAAGGCAAAAATATTTATGTATATAATTTTGCAGAAAATTCTTTTCCGGAATGACTGACTGCGAAAGAGGTTATTGGAAAGATGTAGGAAGCATTGATGCTTATTGGCAGGCAAATATGGATTTATTAGACTATACTCCTGAATTAAATTTATATTCAAAAGAATGGCCTTTGAGAACATTTAATTATAACTATCCCCCGGCAAAATTTGTCTGGGAAGAAGGCGATAGAGTTGGTATGGCTACAAATTCTATGGTATCTGAAGGCTGTATTATTTCAGGTGGAGGTCTTTCTCATTGCGTTTTATCTCCAAAAGTCCGTATTAATAGTTATTCAAGTGTTACAGATAGTATTTTGATGGAAAATGTTGAAGTTGGAAGATATTCGCAAATTAGAAAAGCTATTATTGATAAAAATGTTATTATTCCGCCTCATACAAGAATCGGCTTTGATAGAGAAGAAGATATTAAACACGGCTTTCATGTATCAGAAGGCGGCGTAACAGTTGTTCCTAAGGGGGCTATTTTATAAAGATTTTGTAAATTATTTATTAATTTATACGTTTTTGAGGTACAATATGTTTGTACCTCATTTTTTGTGTAAATTTTTATGAATAAATTCGTAAAATTAGGCAATTAATAACCTTTATAATCTTTATGGATTTGGGTAGGAATATTTATGGCTAATCTAAGTGTAAATTCAATAGCTAGTGCTGCACGCAGTGTGACCGAAGTTGTAACCGGGGCAGTGCCTAAAATGACTGTTAACAGTGAAACTGCAAATAAAGCTATTAATTGGATTGGACGGAAAATTTCTTCTCCGCAAAATCGTTTAATTTTAGGAGCTTCTGCATTATTAAGTCAGCCGTTCATTGATTTAAAAAATAAAAAAGTAGATGAAGATACCAGAAAAATTTCAGCTGCACGTACTGTTGCAAAAATTATTGCAGGAACACTGACCGGAGTTGCAATTAGAGCAGGCTGCATTAAAGCTATTGATAAATTTACAAAATTACCTTCTCAAATAAATGCCGGAACAAAATTTAAGACACTTAGAACTTTGTTTACTCCCGACTCTGCAATTACTGGGGCATTGAGTGATTTAGGACAATACAAAAAATCTTATGGCACAATTATTTCTCTTCTTGTAATGGTATTTACAAACTTTTTAATTGATGCACCTTTAACTAAGTTTTTAACAAATAAATTTGTTGATAAGATACATGAAAAAGATAAGCTTAAAGCTATAAAAGCTCAGGAGGTAAAACATGAGTAAGACCTCCATATTTAGCGGTTTAAATAATCTTGTCGCAAAACATTATGGAAATCAACCTGGTAAAATGCTTATACACACAGGTGTTATTGGATGGATTTTATCTTCAGCTGCGCAAGTTGTTGCAATAATAATTAACGATAAAATTCCAAAAGAACAAAAAATGTATCTTATTCCGCAAGAAATTGCAGATGCCGGTGTTAATATTTTATCTTTTTATGCTATTACTCAAACATTTAAGTCGGTAGCAACGAAGCTTGTTAATACAGGTAAATGGCTTCCTGGCTCTGTGCGTAAATTTTTAGATGGTAAAGGGCTTGCTAATGTTGGTAAAAAAACTTTTGATGTTGTTAAAGATGGAAAATTAACTTCTGAGATTGCCAATAAATTTACTTCGTTCCGTGATGGTATTGATGTTATTGCTACTACTATTGGCTCTATTTTGTCTTGTAATATTGTAACACCTGTAATAAGAAATGAAATTGCTGCAAATCGTCAAAAAACAGGTATTGCAAAATTAAACACATCCTCGACTGATCTTTCAAATGTTCGAAATATTAATCCTGTAAGTAATTATTTAAAAAGACCATCAATTCAAGCATTTCAATCTAGAGCTTATACAAATTCATCTTCGTTAAAAATATAAATATATAAATCCAACAATGATTGCACTGATTAATATTACAAAGATTCCTGCAAGTTTGTAGAAATATGTGGTTGTGTATTCATTATTGTCCTGAATTTTTGAAAGCACATTTCTTGAATAATCATATTTTGAGTCATTTTTAGTTTTTTCATATGCTGTATGAATTATCTTTTTGAACTTATACATTGATTCTAATTCTTGGCGGGCAGTTGGATTAGATATTGCCATTTTTTTTATTTTTATGTTTTCATATGAATCTAATTCATTATCAATATAAGCTGAAAGTTTATTTCGAGTTTCTTGGGTTAGAGGTATAGTTTCTTTTGTTTGTACCTGATTTTTTGTTTTACTATATTTTGCAAGAATTTTTTTTAATTCTTCTATTTTCTTTTTACATGCCGGACATTTTGAAATATGTAGTTCAATGTATTCTCGTAAACGAGGGTTTAATTTCCCTTCTATATAAAAATTTATGAGTGCAGAAACTTGATGGCAGGTAAGATCTTTGTTCATTATTTTGCTCCTTATATATAATTTTTTAATGCTTCTTGAAGTTTTATACGTGCTCTTGATATTCTTGATTTTACGGTACCTATACTTGAGCTTGTTGTTTTCGCGATTTCTTCATAAGACAGTCCTTGAAACTCTCGTAATATAATTGCAATTCGAAAAGCTTCAGGTAGATTACGGATTGCCGATTTTATCATTTTTTCACATTCAGATGTTATGCATTTTTCAATTGGTTTTGTTTTTTTATCCGGAATTTCGATTTTGACTGCAAAATTTAATGGTTCACAAGTATAATCTATTGATATTGTTTCCGGAACGTTTTTCTTTTTTCTCAAATAATCATAGTAGGTATGAGTAATAATCTGATTTAGCCAGCTTTTAAAACATTTTGGATTTTTTAGATTCTGGACATTTTTAGCTACTTTTAGTAATATTTCCTGGGTTAAATCGGATAAGTTTTCACTACTTTTTAAAAGATAACTTAATGTTGCATATACATCTGATTGAATTTGTTTTATTAATTCTTCAAGAGCTTTGTAGTCTTCTTTTTGCGAAAGTACAACCAGTTCCTCTAATGGCATTTTTTTGTAGAGTAACTTATTTTCAGACATGACTATTTCTCCTTAATAAAAATATTAAGAAGAAATGTTTAATATTAGTATCAGCTTATTATTGAAACATATAGATAATCTTTTTTTATTCGTAATAATAATTGATATTATTTATTTAGTTTGTATCTTATAACAGTGTTACTACCTTGAGAGGATATGAATAATAAATCTCCGGTGATGTACAGACAGTAAGGGTTTTGTACGTTTTCTATAAGTTCTGTTATTGCACCGTTTTTATCAACTTTTAAGATATTGTTTTTGTTGTAATTGGCAATATAAATGTTACCTGTTGAATCTATTGCAAGACCAATTGGACCATCTATTTTTTCACTTTTAATATAAACGATTTTTTTATTATCAGATCCTATTTTATATACAGTGTTATCGGAAAAACCTGCGACATAAAGATTCCCGCTTGGATCTGTTACAATACCTGTTGGGCTGGAAATATCACTGTACATACCATCTGAATTGTTTTGAGGATTGGCTTCTTGATAAGATTTTGGTTCGGTTTGTTCTGCTTTTGCAGTTGGAATATCAGTTCCCATTGAATCTGCAAGTTGTTTTGCACGTGAACCAATCAGTGAATCTGTAGGGATTAATGTTAAATACATTTTAGCTTTTTCAAATTCTCCAACTTTTTTACTTAAGAGTGCTGCTTTATATACAGATTCATAATCATCCGGTTTTCTTAGTATTATTTGTTTAAATACTGTAAGTGCAGCTTCATCTTGTTGTAAGTATTCCAAGATTGAACCTAGATTATAATATGCATCAATATAGTTAGGATCAAGCTCAATTGCTTTTTTAAAACAAGATGCGGATTCTTCAAATTGTCCAAGTTGATAATAATCTATCCCCTTGTTGTATTGAAGCTTTGCATCAGTTGCGATAGAAGCCATAGCGCAAGAAGATGTGCAGATGATTATTGATAATACTAATAGAGATTTTATTAAATTATTGAATTTCATCTAATTCCTCTATAATTTTTTTATTTGCGTTTGCAAATTCACTACCTCTAGCAATTATTGCTTTTTTTAAGAGCAATGGTAAGTTTATTGTCTCCATTTGAGTAAAGTTATCCGGTAGCCTTAGGCTCCAGTTTTTATCTCCTGATGTGCCTGGTGTGTTGTAAGTTTGGTTCATCTTAAAGAAATCAGTGAAGAAAATTTGAAGATTTTCAGCCTGACAAGCAAATAATTCAACTAATTTAGTTTCAAGTAAGAATTTTTCATCATTTGTCATTTGAACAATCAAGGCATCTTTATCTTGAGTTTCGGTAAATAAATCTTCAACTAGATTTTTTACGTGAAGATATCCTTCATGGGTTTTTATTAATGATTTTGCCCAAGAGGTTACCGGTTTGTTATCATGGGTTCCAATCATTGCCCAGCATTTTTTTGTGATATTTTTACATCTGTATGGATCTTCAGGTTCTGTTGGAACTGTAAATTGAGTTAATCTCATTCCCAGAAGTTCGTATTCTTTCATTACAGCGGCAACCGGATTAGTTAGAGTTCCAAGGTCTTCGCAAACGATAGAATCTTTTGTTAATCCTTCTTCTTCAGCTGCTGCAATAACAATTTTTTCGATTAATCTGCCATATAGCTTGATAGAGTCTTTGGAAAGATTTTTTACTCTTTTTTCATTATCTGATGTAACTGTAGTATCTAAATCTTCTTCTTTTATTATTGCATATTTGCCAAGTTCAGGATGCTCAGGGGAAGAATATAATCTACCGGCTCCTTGTTCCGGCATAGGTTTTTTGCCTGATTTATAGACCCAAGGATCAATTAAACCGACTATGTGGTCAATTCTGACACCGCCAGGATTTTCATTGAACATTTTTTTGAATAAGATTTTTCATTAATATTCCGGCTTCGCCTAGTGTTCCATCAGTGTTGTAAAGTTTTTCAGGATCAATAACAGGAAATCCCCACGCTTGACCGTCTTTTGAAAAATAATCAGGAGGACATCCTAAGACACCATCCTTCTAAGAATAATGATTGATATGCCCAAGTATCACGATCTGAGAATGCGACTTGTCTATCTGCAATCATTTTAATACCTTTTTGGTCGGCATATTTTTTTGTTTCAAGGTTTTGTTTATTTAAAACAAATTGGATGAATTTATATTCATCTATTTCTTTTGCATATTTTTTAGAAATTTCGTTTATACGGTTGCCAAATTCCATTTTTTCTTCGTTGCTTTTTGGATTGAACAGGTTTTTATCTGTTTTGCTTTTCCAAGAATACCAGTAATCATTGCCGTGCTCAATTGATAACGCTTCGTATAAACTATCTTTATCAAGCCAAGAGTCGTTTTCTTGTTTATATGTTTCGAATTCGGCATTAAGTTGTTTGTTGTTTTGTTTTACAAAGTTATCATAAGCTTCGGATAGTGCTCTTGAGTATTGTTTTACGGCATATGAGTAACTTGTTTTATTTGTATCTTTGTTTGGATTATTTTCAACAATTTCATTGAAAGTTTCACTGGATAGTATATTATTCCATTTGTTTGTTGTAAGTTGTTTTAAATCAATGAATAGCGGGTTGTTGGAAAAAATGGTGCCACAGTATGGAGAAGAATCAGAGGATTTTGTTTTTCCTGCCGGTCCCATTTGAATTGCGTCAAACAATTCAGCTGCATAATCGATAAATTTTTTACCTGCTGTAGAATTTATTGTTCCAAAACCTGTATTTTCTCCGAGTTCAGCGGGAAAACTTCCGTTGTGCATAATAAAGACTAAATTCTTTTTGCCAAGAACTTTTAACGCTTTTTTAATTGTCACTACATTATTTTTATCTAGTGTGCAAACCATTTTTACCCCTTCTTTATTTAAACTAAAACACTCTATCTCTATAAAATTTTTATATAAATTTGTACAAATTTTGCTCCAATGGAGCTTTGTTGCTTTTAGGTTTTTGAAGCGTACAAATGGGCGCGGTGGGACTCGAACCCACGACCAATTGATTAAGAGTCAACTGCTCTACCGACTGAGCTACACGCCCTTACGTGATTAAAGTTTAGCACATAAAAAAGTCGTGTCAATTGGAATAATTTCAAGAAAAATTTTAAACACTTGAAATTTTATAAAAACAATGTTAAAATATATCTGTAAGGATATACAATATTAAAAATTGTAAATATTCCCTGATTTAAGTTAAAGAAACATGATGGATATGTCGAATAAATATTTGGTAGAAACGCACCAAAATATTTAAAATGATGTATCCTTGGAATTAAAGAAATTACAAGGTTTGAGAATATGATGAAGTGAAAAATTAATACCAAATATGATTTTGAAAGTTTCAAGAGCGACTTGTAACATAACATTCAAGATCAATGTCACATTTTAAATAAAATGATGTATTAAATACGAGGTCAGATTATGAGAAAGAGTAAAATTTTTAGAAACAAGAAAACTAGTGTGAAAATTTTATCAGCAGCTGCTTTGGTTGGACTTGTGGGTTTTTGTACTCAGGCTAATGCATATGAACTTGATTTTTCTCAAAAACCTATAGATATTTCTACTCGTGACTTTATGAATCCTAAGCTTAAAGAAGTTGCCGGTAACTTAAATTATCAAATTCTTCATTTTGTTGATGAAAACGGTAATAATATACAAAATATAAGTATAGTTAGTGATATTACCGGAGATAAATTTTTGTCATCTCAGGAGCTTGAAGCATTATTAGCTTCCGATAACTTATATAAATTTGAAAAAGATTTTGAAGGAACAATACCTTTAAAAGAAATCTTAGAAGCTTCTGGAGCATCTTCTCTTGATGAATATATAAAAATGGGTGAAGAAAAAGGCGTTGTTGTAATTTCTGAAAACGTTGAACAAAAAATAAATGAATATTATCAAAATATAGACCCAGTGGCGGGTTACGGAGATGTGAGTGGTTATAAGCTTACTAAAGTTGATTCTAAAGGTGAAAATACCATAACAAAATTTGAATACAATCACGAAACAAGTGAAATTACACCTGTGCATTACCGTGTTGACTTGAAAAAGACAGAATATGGTGAAGGTAATTCTGTAAAGACTTATGACATTGAAGGTAATGGTTTTAAAACTGCTATCAGCTATAAATATAATGACTTGTCAGATTTGTCTAATAAAACATATGATGTAGAATATGTAAATAAGGCTAAAGCAACCTTATATGATAAAAAAACTACAAATTCTTATGGTACAACTTATACTGAAAAATATTATAATGGCGGTAGTGGTGTTGTTATAAATAATGAAGGCGAAACTAAAGCTATAACAAATGCATTATTTAAAGATAATAAAGTATCTGTAAGTGAATCTGTTAATTATAACACATATTATATATATGGCGGTGCTGTATATAATAAGGGGACATTGACAGAATTATCCGGTGATTTTATTAATAATTCTTTAAATTATATAGGTAACAATGCCTCATATTCATATGGTGGTGCAGTGTATAATGCGGGGAAAATTAATAAGCTTTCCGGAAACTTTATAAATAACTCGGCCAAAGAAGGCGGAGCAATTTACAATGTAGGTACAATAGGTAACATTGTTGCAAATTTTGTAGATAATAATAGTGTTAATAATGATAGTTATAATAATAACGTTATTTATAATAGTGGAACAATTGATTCTATATCTGGTGTATTTAGAAATAATAAAAATGCTATTTATAGTAGTGGCAACATTGGTTCTATTACTGCTGATTTTATTGAAAATACTGGAGAATATAGTATATATGCTTTTTATCATGGTTCAATTGCTAATATTACCGGTAATTTTATAAAAAATAATAATAATAGAGTTATATCAGGTGGAAATATAGGAAGCGTTTCAGGTAATTTTATTGCCAATAATGGAACCGTTATTGACGCTAGCCCTGATAGTATCTCAGGTAATTTTATAGGTAATACCGGTGGCGCAGTTATTCGTCATTCGCACTCTTCTGGTGACTCAACTTGCAGTATACAAGCTGACTTTATTGGCAATAACGTGGGTAGCGTGATTCGTTCATCTTACGAATATGGTTATGATGGTAAAAAAATTATAGACTCTATAGTTGGTGATTTTATTAGTAATGAGGTCACAGGTTCAATAATTGATGCTCAAGATATTGGTCAAATTAAAGGTGACTTTATCAATAATAAAGGGACTATACTTACTAAGCAAAGTTTGTATGGTGAATATTATGGTCCAGGTAATGGAAATGATTCTACAATAACAATTCAGGGTAATTTCTTGGGCAATAGTTCAGATAATACATTAATTGTTAACAATGCAAAATTTAATAGGTGGAGCGAATACTCAACCAAAGAGCAATTATCAGGAATTGCTATTGAAAATTCTACGTTTACTGATAATACTGCACCTGCACTTATTACTAACGCTCAAGGTAATCTTACTATTGATAACTCAAGCTTTATCAATAATAATGGCAGAGCCGTTCATAACATAGGACAGCTAAGTATTAATGCTAATAATGGTACAAGTGTATTCAGCGGTAACTTTGATTCTGAATATGATGATAATATTGCTGTTTTTGTTGATAAAAATCCATATTATAGTGTTACAAAAACTCTTTTGCCTGGTGCAGGTGCAAGTTCTCTTGATTTAAATGCTCGTAATAATGGTAAAATTATTATGAATGACAAAATTCTTGGTGTTTCAGATATTGATAGTTATGGTTATACTGTATCCTATGAATATCGTGATGTTAATGGAGCTTCCAAGTATGTGCGTACTTACAAATTCTTTGATGAAAATAATAACGAAATAAAATCTTTTAATTATTATTATGATTCAAGGTATCAATCAGGTAAAGGTTCTATATATATTATTAATATTTTAGATGATGAGAATAATGTTATAGAATCATTTGAAACTCAGGATAATTCATGTTTACAAGGTCCTCAATTTTATATAGATAACGGCTATATTACTGATTATTCTTATGGAAAGAAAAATTACAAAGTTGTAATATCCGGGGATGAAACAGGTGTTGTTCAATTGAATAATGATATCAAGGCAATAAGACAACAAAATGTTGCTCAAACTGCGGATTTAGATGAAGAACCCGTTAGTGCTGATATTTATTTATCAGGTACTCAATTGCATTTGGGAGCTAGAGATAATGTTCTTGATGGTAACAACTTAATTTGGGGTTCCGGTATATTAAATATGATAAATAATCAAGTCGGAACAGCAGCTTTGAATAATTTTGTTCTTGCAGGTAATACTAATTTAGTCGTTGATGTTGATCTGGCTAATAAATCAATGGATAGAATTACCGCTAATAAATATTATTTAAATCCTGAAGCAAAGATAAATGTTGCAGGCATGAATCTGTTATCTGATGCTAAGGATGGAAAAGCTGAAATTCAGTTTGCAAATGATGCTTTAAAAAATAATATAACAACTAGCGTGAAGGAAGCTTATACACCGATTTATAAATATACAATCGATTATCGTCAGGATGATGGAAAATTCTTATTTAATCAAGCCGGTTGCGAAACAGGTTCTGGTAATAATAATGGAACTGCGACTCCAACACCACCTAAAAATCCGAGTACAATATTCAACCCGGCAGTATTGGCGACACCTGTAGCAGCTCAAGCCGGTGCAACAGCAACAATGAACCATACTTTTAATTATGCATTCCAAAATGCAGATAACTTTATGAATATTCCGTATTTGGAACGTATTGCAATAAAAGATTCAAACAAATATGCATTAGCAGTAACCGATGGAGTAAATTCAGGAAAATTCTCTCCATTATACAATGAAACAGACAGCTCAAGTGTTTGGGTAAAACCATATGCAAGTTTTGAAAGTATTCCATTGAAAAATGGTCCAAAAGTAAGTTCAAACAGTTATGGAACATTAGTCGGCTATGATACAAAACTTATTCCAATGAAAAAAGGCTGGGATAGAGTTTGGACAGGATATATCGGTTATAACGGAGCTTCTCAACGTTATAGCGGTGTAGATTCAACACAAAACGGCGGCTTGCTTGGCGGAACATTAACCTTATATAAAGGAAATTTCTTTAACGCAACAACAATCTCTGCAGGAGCCAGTGTTGCAAGTAACCAAACAATGTACGGACATGAAGATTTTACAATGCTTCTTGCAGGTATTGGTAATAAAACCGGTTATAATTTTGAATTTAAAGAAGGGAAATTGATACTTCAACCAAGCTTATTGATGAGTTACACATATGTAAATACCTTTGATTATACAAACGCCGCAGGCGTCCGTATCAATAGCGATCCACTGCATGCAATCCAGTTATCTCCGGGCGTAAAAGTCATTGGCAATTTGAAACACGGTTGGCAACCATACGCTAGTGTAAACATGGTATGGAACTTGCTTGATAAATCAGATGTAACAGCCGGCAGTGTAAAATTACCGGAAATGAGTATTAAACCATATGTTCAATATGGTGTAGGTGTTCAAAAACGTTTCAAAGATAAATGTATGGCATTTGGTCAGGCAATGATACAAAACGGAGGACGCAACGGAATATCTTTAACCGCAGGTTTTAGATGGGCATTAGGCAAAGAAGGCAAACCGCTTAATGAAAAAGTTTACGCGCCTGATGGTACCGTTCAACAACCGGTGAAAAAAGTGCTAAAGCAGATGACAGAAACCCAAAAATATGCTCTTGGCAAAAAACAACTGACCACAACAAGAACAGCAGTAAAAGGTGTTTTGAAACAATTATAAGTTTTTTTACATCCGGGCGCGGAGCTGTAGCTCCGCGCCCGGATGTTTGTTATATTATAAAATGTAAAAAATACTTGATTTTAAATATTTAGTGTACTAAAATTCTGTTAGTCGAATGTAAATTAATATTCAAGTTTGGAATCTTGAAGGAAAGAGGTAAATATGAAAAACGGAATTCACCCTGATTATAAGAAAACAACTATCAAATGTGTTTGCGGTAACGAAATCGAAACAGGTTCTGTTGTAGAAGGTTTAACAGTTGAAATTTGTAACAACTGCCACCCATTCTACACAGGTCAACAAAAAATCCTTGACTCTGAAGGTAGAGTTGAAAGATTTAACAAAAGATACGGCAAAAAAAGCTAATTATTCTTTAAAGTTTATAAAAAAGACCCTTTCAACTGAACGGGTCTTTTTTTTCTGTTTATGGTAAAATCTGAATATAAATTCGGTATTATAAAAGAAGGATTGAAAATATGACTCAACAATTAGAAAAAAATCAAGAATCAACATCTTCTCAAAATCAAATTCGTCAGGTTAGAATCCAAAAAATGGATAATTTGAGAGAACGAGGATTAAATCCATATCCGTACGGGTATGATAAGGATATTATGGCACAAGATTTACAAGATAAATATAAGGATCTTGCAGTCGGTGAGGAAATTGAAGATTCTTACCATGTTGCCGGTCGAGTTATGGCTAACCGTAATTCCGGTATGTTTATAGACTTGGTTGATGCTTCAGGTAAAATTCAAATCTTTTCTCATAAAGAAAATTTATCTGAAGAAGATTTACAAACTCTAAAAACTATTGATATCGGAGATATCGTTGGTTTTTACGGCTCAGTTAGAAGAACTCCGCGTGGAGAACTTACTATTAAAGCTAAATCTTTGCAAATTTTATCAAAATCATTATTGCCGCTTCCTGAAAAATTCCACGGTTTAACTGATGTTGAAACTAAATATCGTCAAAGATATGTTGATATGATTGTTAATGAAGATGTTAAAAAAACTTTCCAACAAAGAAGTTTGATTATTCAAAAAGTTAGAGAATATTTAATCAATAAAGGGTTTATGGAAGTTGAAACACCTATGCTTCACCCGCAAGCCGGCGGAGCTAATGCAAGACCGTTTATTACTCATCATAACACTTTGGATATGGATATGTTTTTACGTATTGCTCCTGAACTTTATCTAAAACGTTTAATGGTTGGCGGAGTAAGCGAAAAAATCTTTGAAATTAACAGAAGTTTTAGAAATGAAGGTATTGATACCCGTCATAACCCTGAATTTACAATGATGGAATTGTATCAAGCTTATGTTGATTACAACGATATGATGGAATTGACTGAAAATCTTGTAGCTTATGTTGCTCAAGAAGTCTTAGGAACAACTAAAATTCAATATGGAGAAAATGAAATCGATTTAACTCCACCTTGGGATAGAAAAACTATGTTAGGTGCTGTTGAAGAAGCTACGGGTATTGATTTTGGTAAAATTGAAACTGTTGAAGAAGCAAAAGAAAAAGCAAAATCTGCTCATGTTGATGCTGATGATTGCGATAACTGGGGACAGGTTGTTGAACGCGTATTTGAAGAAAAAATTGAAGGTTCCCTAATTCAACCTATTCACATCTATGACTACCCAAGAGATATTTCACCGTTGGCAAAAGTTCACAGAGATAATTCTAGACTTACTGAGCGTTTTGAAACTCGTGTTAATGGATGGGAAATTTCAAATGCGTTTTCAGAATTAACTGATCCGATTGACCAAAGAGCAAGATTTGAAGCTCAAATGGCTGCAAAAGCTGCAGGTGATGATGAAGCAATGCCTATTGATGAAGATTATATCTGTGCTTTAGAACACGGTGTTCCTCCAATGGGCGGTTTAGGTTTAGGTATAGATAGGTTGATTATGCTGTTGACTAATTCTCCATCTATTAGAGATGTAATTGCTTTCCCTACTTTAAAGAAAAGAGATTAGAATGAATTTAATAAAAAAAATAATTACTTTTTTCGTATTACTGTTATTGAGTATTGTTCCGTGTATAGCAGGCAATATTCAATATGGTTACAACGCGGATGGTTCATATGCTCCGCAAGCAATAGGTGGACAAAAGGTTCAGTATGGATATAACGCGGATGGCTCATATGCTCCACAATCAATTGGTGGTCAAAAGGTTCAGTATGGTTACAACGCGGATGGATCATATGCTCCACAATCAATAGGTGGACAAAAAGTTCAGTATGGATATAACGCGGATGGCTCATATGCTCCACAATCAATTGGTGGTCAAAGAATTCAGTATGGATATAATCCGGACGGGGCTTATTCCCCCCAATCTGTTGGAGGTAATCGGATTGATTATGGATACAATCCCGATGGGTCATATGCGCCACAGTATATAGGATATTAATAAAAAAAGATGAGATTTTTAATCTCATCTTTTTTTATCTTTTTATTTATTTTCTACTAGTTATATATTTTTTTAGTTAAATCAGATTTTCTAAGTCTGATATTTTCCGGAGTGATTTCAACAAGTTCTTCATCTCCGATATATTCCAAAGCTTCTTCAAGGGAAAGAATTTTTGGAGCTTGAAGGGTAACCATAACATCTGCTGTTGAACTTCTCATATTGGTCAGTTTTTTAGTTTTACAGATGTTAACAACAATATCTTGTGGTCTGTTACATTCTCCGATGATCATACCTCTATAGACTTTAGTTTTTGGTGTTATAAAGAATACTCCGCGGTCTTCATATTGCGCTAATGCATATGGAATAGCTTCTCCTTGTTCGTGTGCAATAATTGAACCGCTTCTTTGGCGAGGAATATCACCTGCGTATGGTCTGTAGTGCAGGAATGTATGATACATTATACCTTCACCTCTTGTCATTCTTATAAATTCGCTTCTGAAACCGATTAATCCTCTTGCCGGAATATGGAATGTTAAGTTTGTTCTGCCTTTTGATGTTTGCATATCTTTCATTTCAGCTTTTCTACCTGCAAGTCTTTCAATTGCGGAACCGGCATATTCTTCCGGAACATCAATAATTAAGTTTTCATAAGGTTCGCAATGTTCACCATTGATATTTTTGAAAATAACTTCAGGTTTTGAAACCGCAAATTCATATCCTTCACGTCGCATTGTTTCTATTAAAATACTTAAATGTAGTTCACCTCGACCAGAAACTTTGAAGCAATCTGTCGATTCGGTATCTTCAACACGTAAACTTACGTTTTTCTCAAGTTCATTGTAAAGACGTTTTCTAATTTGTCTGGAAGTTACAAATTTACCTTCAGTACCTGCAAACGGACTGTCGTTAACTGAAAAATTCATTTGTAATGTAGGTTCATCAACTTTAATTAAAGGTAGAGCTTCAGGATTTGCCGGATCGCAGATTGTTTCTCCGATTTGTATGTCTGAAAACCCTGCAATACCTACGATATCTCCAGCAGAAGCTTCTTCAATTTCAACTCTTCCGAGATCTTTAAATCCGAAAAGCTTAACAATTTTTCCGCGTTCTTGGGAGCCATCTGAGTGAAGTACGCAAACCTGATCTTGGGATTTAACTTTACCATGAGCGATACGTCCAACAACAATTCGTCCTACGTATTCATTATAATCAAGAGTAGTTGCTCTAAATTGGAATGGTTTATTTTCATCTCCAACCGGAGCTTGAATATTTTTTACAATGCTATCTAAAAGAGGAATCATATCTTTTCTTTCATCTTCTAAATCATTAATTGCAAATCCGTTTAAACTGCTTGAGAAAATGAAAGGAAAGTCAATTAAATCTTCTCTATCAGTTAATTCTGTAAATAAATCAAAAACTTTATCAAGAGCAGTTAATGGTTCTCCTGCAGGTTTATCAATTTTGTTAATAACAACAATGATTTTTAAACCTAATTCTAAAGCTTTTGATAAAACAAATCTTGTTTGCGGCATAGGACCTTCAGCGGCATCAACAATAAGTAATGCGCCATCTACCATGCCTAGTACACGCTCAACTTCACCACCGAAATCTGCGTGACCCGGGGTATCAACAACGTTAATTTTTGTACCGTTGTAATCAATTGAAATATTTTTAGAAAGGATTGTAATCCCTCTTTCTCTTTCCAAATCATTACTATCTAGTACACGTTCTTCAACTTGTTGATTTTCTCTGAATGCGCCTGATTGTTTTAGTAAGCAATCAACAAGTGTTGTTTTACCGTGGTCAACGTGAGCTATAATTGCTATATTTCTAATATTTTCATTACAAGTCATATATTCCTGCCTATCTCATTTATTGTTTAGTGTATAATTTACACTTATATCATAAAACAGAAATTTCATGATTTCAATACTATGTGTTTATTTCTTAAGTTGTGCTAATAATTTTTCGATTTCTTTACTCAGTCTGCCGCTGCCGTATTTTTCCATGATTTTTTGAGCTTCAAGAAGTTCTTCAATTGCATTATGTTTATTTTCTTTTTGAATAATTTCTGCAATTTCAAATCTTATTGCTGCAAGTTTAAGCTCATAAGATTTAACAGGGCGCATTTCACGTCTTACTGAGCGATATCGTTTTTTGACACCTTCATAGTTTGTACATATATCGACCAAGGCACGTTTTTCTGTTTGAAGTGTTTTTAGATGTTTTTTGCTGCCCGGTTGGCAAAGTTTATAAATTTCTTTTAAGTCATTTGCTCTTGCCATAATATGAATCGGATCGTTAAATCGTTTTGCAATGGCTAGAGCGTTTGTTGCGGTTTGTTCTATAACTTGAGTTTGTTTTGGGTTTAAGCGGATAATTAAACTATAAACTATTCCGGCTAAATTTGAATCTCCAAGTTTTACTAAACTTTCGGCAAATCTTTTCCCGTGTTTATTTAAACATTCTATTTCGCTGCGACTAATAAATGCATCACCGATATCATTTAACTCACAGGAAAATTTTGTAAGATTAACACTTTCTTTACGTTCTAAACTTTTTGTAATTCTTTCTTCTAATAAAAGCAGAGCTTGTTTGGGTTTTTGAATAATGTTACGTTGGCGGGGTAATATTTTCATGCAGAAACTCCTTTTCTACTGTTAAAACTTCTGAAAAATATTTTTTGCTAACGTTTTGCTTTTTGCGGGGCGTAAGCTATAAAGGAGCATAAAAGACAAGCTATACCAAATAAAATACCAAAGCACATTGTTAAGTGGTATGATTTTAAAAATGCCGTTTGATATAATGTTCCATTATTTATAAAGGTTGTTTTGAAGCTGTCAAATAGAGTAATAGTTATTGCAACTCCGAGGATATTACCAAGATTTCTTGATAGAGATAAAATTCCGCTTGCAATACCTAATTCATCTTTATTAACTGACGTTATAATTGCATTATTGGATGGTGATTGAAAACATCCGTTTCCTATTCCCATAATAATTGATGCTATAATTACTTCCCACATTGGGGTAGAAGTATTAAATGTTGTAAATATTATTAAAGCTATAATATATATAAATGGTCCTAATAATGTTAAAAATCTGCTACCGTTTTTCCCGGCATAGCTTCCTGCAAATGGAGCAACAGTAGATGAAGCTATTGAATATGGTAAAATCAGTAATCCTGTAACAAATGCGTTATATTTTATTATTTCTTGTAAGAAAAATGGTAGTAATACGCCGTTAGTAAACATACACATATAAGAGGTCATAACTGCGATATTCCCAAATGTAAATGTTTTTATTTTGAACATCTTAAAATTTATTAATGGATAGTTTATTTTTTTATCTCTAAAATAAAATAATCCGCCGAAAATTAGTGTAATAATTCCAAGAATTATTATTTTAACAGATTTCCATCCCCAGGTGTGTCCTTCAGAAATCGCTAAAAGCAGTGCTAATAGCCCCACGGTAAAGTACAAAAATCCTTTATAATCAAATTTAAAGATTTTTTTCTTATGATATGAGGGAATTAGTTTATATGACAAAAGAGCTCCGATAAGCGCAATAGGAACAGATGGTAAAAATACCGCATGCCAGTCGAATGAGTTTATCAAAAATCCTCCGACTGCTGGTCCGCTCATTCCTCCTACGGCTACAATACAAGCATTTATTCCAAGGGCTTTTCCTCTGTCAGAACCTTTGAACAGGGTCGCAATGACAGCCATTCCATTGGCAATCATAATTGATGCTCCCAGCGCTTCAAGGCATCTGTATGCTATTAATAAATAAAAATTATTAGCAGTAAAGTTTAAAAATGCTCCAAGTGCAAATATAGCAAATCCAGTGCTGTAAATTTTATTTTTTGAAAAAATATCTCCTAATTTACCAAAAAATGGTAGAAATATTGTTAAAACAAGCATATATGCGATAATAACCCACTGCACTTCTGTTAATGAAACCTCTAAGCCTTGGGCAATGGGGTAAAGTGCAAGGTTTACTGTACTTGAATCAAGCATTCCAAGAAAGTTACCAGTAATTACTATTATACAAATGAGCCATTTTAAATTTCGAATTTTCATATCTGAATTTTATCATATCAAATTTTAATGGATGTAAACTTTTGTAATGAAGTTTTCATTTGCAGAATGATAAGTTTTTCTGCGTATAATGCATCTTATATTGAAAAATGTATAGTGGCATGTTATAATTAATATTATAAAGTTATAGTATTTGGAGTTTGATGAGGATGAATTTAAATATATTTAAGAAAGCTTTCTCGCTTACAGAGTTACTAATAGTATTGGTTGTTGTTGCGGTTTTATTTTCTGCGATGTTGCCAATTATGACTAAGCGTAAAACCGGTTCAACATCAAGTAATGAACCTGTTTGGATGTTTGTAAATGAAGATGATCAGAAGGATGCTTTTTATGATCCGGGAACTCCGGTCTGGACGTCTACTGCATTTGTCGGGGTAGATCCTCGTGGTACTATTGCAGATTTTACACCTTATTCAAAAGTTGTTCTTAAAGCTAAAAAGAATCAGGATATGATTCAGTTTAGATATGGTAATAATGGTAATGGTACTCTTGCTGGTGTTTTTGCAATAGATAATAATGGTAATATTATAACTTCCGGCAGAATGCATGGTGATAAAAATAATAATTATAATTCTATATTAGATAATGGTTCTAGTAATACTATTGCAGGTATGTCAGCTGCTGAAAAAGTAAAAAGTACTTCCGGATCAACTGTTATTGGTGCTCGTGCTTTAATGGGTAAAGCTAGCTCAAATGTTCCATATACTACAGCCATTGGCCGAGATTCAGCCCTTTATGGTCGTTCTGTAAATTCATTATTCTTAGGTGCAAATACTGGTAAAGCTGAATATACTACAATTCATGATACTGTTGCCGTTGGAGCAGGTAATTTAGCACTAAATAATTCAACCGGTACTAATAATGTTTTATTGGGTTATAATACCGGTGCTGTGGGCTTCAATGGTGAAGGTAATGAAAATAATACTATTTTAAACTCAAGATATTACGGTGTATCTCCTATGAATAATACCATTATTGGTTCAGGAGTATACGAAGGCGGGCATCCTAATGCAAGGAATTTAACAGCTGTCGGGGTTGGAGCTTGTGATAGTTATAATACGGCTCAAGGTTCAGGCAACGGTAGAAAAACCTGTATTGGGTACCGTGCTGCAATAAATTTTGGAAAAGACAATGCTACTCAACATTTAGGATGGGAAAAAGATAATTATGATCACATATTTATCGGAGGTAAACCCTATGGTGGTTTGGGTGGAAGATCTATTCTTGAAGTTCATAATATTCCAACAAAAGCATCACTAAGTGCGAAACCTCAAGTTGGTCCTACTGTTGTTTTAAATTCAAATTTGGTAGTTCGTGGTAATTTATACTTCCCAAGTGTTTTTGATGGTCAGTTGACTTCAATCCAGCCTGTTACTGCAGGTTATGAATTAGGTACCGAAAGTGGTAAAGACAGATGCGGCAGACGTTGTATAGGTGGTCGTAAAAAGTTTAGAGATTCAAAGGCTTGCTCTTGGTTAGCTAATATATTGGGGGCTCTTATTGTTGCGGTTGCAGCTGTTGCAGCTTTGTATACTGGTGGTGCCTCACTTGGTCTTATTATTGGTCTTGGTGCCATTGGTGGACTTGGTGTTGGTGGAACCGGTGCTGCTGCTATCTTTGGTGGAAAAGATTATAAACGTAATAAAGATCCTTATTCAATGAGTGCTTTAGCTATTACACGTAATTCCGGAACTTGTGGTACAGGAAATTACCCTACCTCATCAAGTTGTCCGAATTTGCAGTTGTCTGATAAGAGATTAAAAGAAAATATTACAGAAAATACAGATGCCATTAATAAAATATTATATGTGATGCCATATAATTATACATTTAAGGCTGATAAAGATTCATTGCCACAAGTTGGGGTTATGGCTCAAGATTTACAAAAATATTTTCCGCAGTCTGTTACAGAAAATAAGGATGGATATCTTGGTATTCGTTGGGATGAAATGTTTTTCGCTACAATAAATGCGGTTAAAGAGTTAGATACTAAAGTACATTCATCTAATGAAAACCTTTTACAATTAGAAAAAGATACTAAACTTGTTGCAAATGATCAAAAATCAATACAAAAACGTATTACAGATTTAGATAAAAGAATTAACAAACTTGAAAGATAATGGAGTTAGATATGAGATATAATAAATATAACGCTTTTACTTTAGCAGAGGTAATGATTTTATTATTAACATTATCTATATTGCTGGCTGCTTTTTCTCCTGTGTTCACAAGGAGGTATAACAACATTACATCAGATGAAGTTTGGTCCTTTGTTGCAGGAGATTCGAATTATGATGCATATAATGATGCTGTTAATAAAACATTTACAGCTCAGTCTTTTATTGGTTTAACTCCGGCTAATAAAGGAGCTGTTGCTACAATGTCTCAAAATAATGATACAGTAAAAAAGACTCTTTATTCAAAACTTGTTATTGCTGCATCTAATGATGTAAGAGGTAATGGCTTCGTTAAACGTAGACAGAATCAAATGCAATTCAGATATGGTAATTCTGCGGCTGGTGATTTAGTTGGCGCTTTGTTTGCCGGTAATCAAAATATTTTATTAGGCGGACTTTATAAAAATATAGAAAATTCAGCGCTTGAAAATACTTCATATGGCGTTAACACTATGAGTGCGCTGACTACCGGTTCTGGTAATACTGCTGTTGGTTTTAATTCATTAGGAAACATGAAAACAGGTTTTCGTAATACTGCTGTTGGTTATTTAACTGGAGTAGAATTAACTGATCAATCAGATAATACATTTGTGGGTTATAAGGCCGGTAATAAGGCTAAAGCAAGTTCAAACACTATGGTTGGTAACAATTCAGGGGCTGAAGCTACTGGCGGTAGTAATACAGCTGTTGGTAATAATACTTTACAAAAAGTGGCTGGTTCTTTAAATGTTGCTGTTGGTAATAATGCATTGATGGAATTAGGGGCTGGAAGCCATAATACTGCAGTTGGGTTTAATTCATTAGCCAACCTAACTTCAGGTAGCAATAATACTGCAATAGGTGATCATACAGGTTTAGAAAATACAAAAGGAAGTAATAAAACTTATATTGGCTCTTATTCAGGTTCTCAAATACCGGAAACGACTCCACGTTCTTTTGCAAATAAATTATTTACAGATGAAGTTGAGCGTGTATTTATTGGCACTTATCCGATAGAAACGGTTTCGGATACAAATTCACCGGCTGCAGTTATTGAAGTCCATAATTCTCAAACTGTTAATAATAATTCACAACCTATTCCAAAGGCTGGTAATGAATCTGTTGTTATTAATGGTAATTTAATTGTTCGTGGGCAAACGTACTTAGAATCAATTATAATGAGGGAAAGAGGTATTCTTGATAGCAGTGGTGATAGGGCTAAGATGCCAAAAGCTCTGGTTTTGTATGGCTCAAAAACGGCATTAAAAAATGATGATAAAAAAACTCTTTATGGTTTTATGGCATTTGATGGTTCTGATAGAACCCGTAATAGTATTGCAAATTGTCGTGGACACAAACGTCATGCGTTTAACGATGTAAGGCCTAATTGTATATGTACCGGGGTAAATTCTAATGATTCTGGTACTAATACATCCTTCCAATACTCCAATTCTACAGGTGTAAGTACATCTTATGACTGGTTTACAAAAGCCGGAGGATCAAACTGTATTGACAGATATGATAATGATCAGTGTTGTGAGGAAAGCCATTGTGCTGATAAAGCTGCAAGTTACACTGACCAATCTTATCAAAAAAATGTTAAGCTAGAACACAGAGATGAGGGTTATGGCTATGGAGAAAAAGGTAATGACCAGCCATTAGCTCACCTTATTACTGATGATATGGGTGGCATGACCAGTAATGAGTCTTGCTGTCCGGTTTTAACATCTGATATTAGATTAAAAAATGTTGGTAAGGCCTTCACTGGTGGTTTAAATGAAATTAGAAAAATTAATATCTATAATTTTACGTTTAAAAATGATGTGAATAAATTACCACAAGTTGGTGTAATAGCTCAAGATTTAAAACTTATTTTCCCTAATGCAGTAACAAAAGACAGTAAAGGTTTTTATAAAATACGTTGGGATGAAATGCTTTATGCTGCTATAAATTCAATAAAAACATTGAATACAAAAATTGAAAAAATTGCTTCTCGAATAATATCAGATAAAAATAGAGTTGCTGTTTTGAAAAAAGATAATGCAGAATTGAATGCAAAATTAGATAAACTGGCTAATGAGCTGACGACATTGGAAGCTAAAAAACGTAAATAATAATTTCTTTATAAAACAAAAATCCCTGAGTTTAACTCAGGGATTTTTGTTTTATCTTGTTTGTTGAATAGAAACTAAGCACATCCGCAACCACAAGTACAAGCTTGAGATTTTAGAGTTTCAGCTTTATCAACATGTTCCCAAGGAACATCAATATCAGTACGTCCCATATGACCGTAAGCAGCTAATAATTGATAGAATTTACCTCCATTTTTAGCTGGTAAGTTCCTTAAATCAAATTGTTTGATAATTGCAGCCGGTCTCAAGGTCAAAGTTTTTATAAACCAATTTAGATATTTCATCATCTGAAATTTTACCAGTACCGAATGTATCAACCATGATTGAAACAGGTTCAGCAACGCCGATAGCATAAGCTAGTTCAATTTCGCATTTTTCAGCCAGACCTGATGCTACAATATTTTTAGCAACATAACGTGAAGCATAAGCTGCAGATCTGTCAACTTTTGTAGGATCTTTTCCAGAGAATGCTCCGCCGCCGTGTCTAGAGTATCCGCCGTATGTATCAACGATAATTTTTCTACCTGTTAAACCTGAATCGCCTTGAGGACCGCCAATTACAAATCGTCCTGATGGGTTGATTAAAATAATTGTATTTTCATCAAGTTGAATTTCTTCATTTTCAAATACATAATCGATAACTAACTTTTTAAGATCTTCTTTAATAATATCTTGAACTTTTTGATTATCAGAAATACCGTTAATTCTAGGATTGTGTTGAGTTGAAATAATACTGTATGAATTCTTGAAGGTTTACCATCAACATATTCAACTGTAACTTGAGATTTACCATCAGGTCTTAAGTAATCAACAAGTCCAAGTTTTCTAACTTGAGCTAATCTGTAAGATAATTTATGAGCCAAGCTGATAGGTAACGGCATTAGTTCAGGTGTTTCGTTACAAGCGTAACCAAACATAATACCTTGATCACCTGCGCCTAGTTCTTCTGTTTCAACTGTTGAAGTTGCAGCATTATTTTCTCTTGATTCGAATGCTTTGTTAACGCCATTTCCAATATCTGTTGATTGTTCATCAATACTTGTTAAGACAGCACAAGTATCAGCATCAAATCCGCCTGCATTTGAGCCGATATAACCAATATTTTTAATAGTATTTCTTACAACTTGCGGAATATCAACATAGCAATCAGCTGTAATTTCACCACAAACAAGAGCCATACCTGTAGTTACAGTTGTTTCAGCAGCTACTCTAGATTGTTTGTCTTTTGTTAAAAATTCGTCCAAAATTGCATCTGAAATTTGGTCGCAAACTTTGTCAGGGTGTCCTTCTGTTACTGATTCAGAAGTAAACAAAAAGTTTCTTGGTGTCATTTCCTTTTCTCCTTAATTTATTTTCACCGCCGGTAAGTCTTTTAATTCCAACCCGGCACTCCATTTTCTGTACAGTGTAATGTAAACACTTGTAGAAATCAAATTTTGTAATATTTTATGATAATAAAAGTTAATATAAAAAAAGAACATCTATTATGGATGTTCTTTTTTTTTGTTATTGAGCTTTTAACTTATTGATTCTTATTGACAGATTATCAACTTGTGATTTTAGTAGAATGTTTTCTTTTTCCAGTTTTGAAATCTGCGTTTCAACTGTCGTTGTTCGTTTCACAAGAGCTATAATTTTTCTGTCAAGCTCTTTTATTGCATTTATAGTTGCAAAGAACATTTCATCCCATTTTATTCTGAGGTATCCATCTTCACCTTTGAATACAGAGTTAGGAAAAACTTTGAATAAATCTTGAGCCATAACCCCTACATGAGGAAGTTTTTTGTCATCATTTTTAAATGTGTAGTTATAAATTTTTAATTTATTAATTTCATTTAAACCGGCATTATTTTTAGATGTTATATTTTTTAATCTTCTATCGGAGTATGTCATTGTACTTAAGCTTTGGCACTTAGAACTAAAGCTATAGCTTGCCGGATCTTCAGAGCAGTTTGCAAAATCGCTGTCAGAAGTAGATTGATAGCCATATAAATAAGTTGTTGCTTTTTTCGTAATTAAATTATTATCATGGAAATGTTGTAGTTTTTTACCGTTAGTAAAATATGGTCTACCGCGAACAATTAAATTACCATTAACTACTGTCGTTGCATTGGAAAGCGTAACCCCTGAACCGCCAAAACCTCTGGCTACACCAACACCAATCCCTTTGTTACCGGTATCAGGATTGTGAAGTTCAAGTATTGCATCTCCGCCATAGTTAGTTGGTTGAGAACCTATATAAACCCTTTCTGTACTATCTGTTTTTGCACCAAGGAATGCTGCAGAACTATCTGTTCTGGGACCTGAATTTGCTCCAATACAAGTTTTTTTTGAACCGGTGGTTACATTCGAACAAGCATTAGCTCCAATTGCAACATTATACTCACCTGTTGTTAATTGGCTTAATGCACCAGCCCCAATTGCAACATTATACTTACCTGTAGTGACTTCTGCTAAAGCGTTATAACCTATAGCTGTATTATGTTGTGCGCCATTGGATTTTTTACCTGCGTGAACTCCTACGTATACGTTTTTAATACCATTTCCTGTAGATATTGAGGCTGCATTACTCCCAATAATAACAGATTCTCTATCGCCGATATTTTTGCCGGCATAATAACCAATTATAGTGTTGTTATTATTGTTTAAGCTGCTGCCTGCATAATTTCCTATTGCAACATTATTTTTAGCCGTAGAAAGAGCTGCAAGAGCGTTGTTACCAACCGCAGTATTACCGGCACCATTTAGTGTCGGAGTTGTAGGATTACCGCTTAAAGAGTTCAATGCATTATAACCAATTGCAACGTTATCAATGATATTATTGAATGCCTCAGGATTTAATGCTGAATATCCGCCACCAAGTAGGGTATTTCGTCTGTTTACGAACCAACTGCCTGCAAATTTACCACTATCAGTAGGACTTGTTCTGCCATATCGGAATTGAATTTGACGCTGAACCAACTTTTCTGATGTAACTTCGCCTGAACGGATTATTATTTTGGCAAGTGGTAATAAATCTGATTGAATAGAGGATTCGCTTTCAGGTGTTAATCCAAAAAATAATTGACCTGTAAAACCAGGATCTCCAGGATTATAGAAAGCTTCATAAGTTGTTTTGTCAGCATATTCCCAAACATTATATTTACCGGTATATTGTGTAATACGTCTTTTTGTAAATATAGGAGCAAATGCAGCAAAGATTATTGTTAAAATAAGTATAACAAGCATTATTTCAGCCAGTGTATATCCTTGTTTTTTATCCTCAAATTTCATACTCAAACTCCATTAAATATAAATATCTTATTCTTTTATTATAACATGTTGTTATGTCTTTTTCAAGGTAATACAACTTTTGTTACATTACTGAATTTGTAGATTATTTTTGTGATATCCTATTATTACAGATAGTTTAAATTATGAGGGAAGATATTATGTCTGCAATAAAAATTGAAGATTTACCTACAGTTTATAATGCAAAAGAAACTGAAGAAAGTATTTACAAATTCTGGGAAGATAACGATTGTTTTAAAGCTAATGCTAAGAGTGCCAAAAAGCCATATTCAATGGTTATTCCGCCTCCAAACGTTACAGGAGTTTTGCACATGGGTCATGCGTTGGATGAAACATTGCAGGATATTTTAATAAGATATCACAGAATGAGTGGTTATGAAGCTCTTTGGATTCCAGGAACTGATCATGCCGGTCTGGCTACTCAAAATGTTGTAGAAAAACAATTGATGAAAGAAGGTTTAACTCGTCATGACTTAGGGCGTGAAAAGTTTCTTGAAAAGACTTGGGAATGGACCAATCAACATAAAGGTAGAATTCTCGACCAAATGAAACGCTTAGGTGCATCATTTGACCGCTCAAGAGAAAGATTTACTTTTGATGAGGGATGCTCGGAAGCCGTTAAAGAAGTTTTTGTTACTCTTTATAATAAAGGCTTAATTTATAAAGGAGCTTATATTGTAAACTGGTGTCCAAGATGTCAGTCTGCAATTTCAGATATTGAAACTGAATACGAAACTGAACAAGGGCATATGTGGGAAATCTCATACCCAGTTAAAGGTGAAAGCGGTGCTATTATTGTTGCAACAACTCGTCCTGAGACAATTTTTGGTGATGTCGCTATTGCTGTTCACCCATCAGATCATAAATATTCTGAGCTTGTTGGGAAAACGGTAGTTATTCCTCTTACGGGCAGAGAAATTCCTATTATTGCAGATGAATATGTTGATAAATCATTTGGTACCGGTGCCGTAAAAATTACACCTGCACATGACCCTAATGATTTTGAGGTTGGTAAACGTCATAACTTTAAGCCAATTTGGGTTATTGATGAAGAAGGTAAGATGAAAGCTTGTGGAGAAGTTCCATCAAATCTGCATGGACTTGACCGTTATGAAGCTCGTAAGCAAATTGTTAAAATGCTGGAAGATAATCATTCGTTACTTCGAATTAGAGATCATGAACACAATGTTGGTAAATGTCAGCGCTGCGGTACAACGATAGAACCGTTACTTTCCGAACAATGGTTTGTAAAAATGGAACCTCTGGCAAAAGAAGCTATTGCAGCTGTTAAAGACGGTAGAATAAAATTTATTCCGGAACGTTGGGAGAAAAATTATCTCGGATGGATGGAAAATATTCGTGACTGGTGTATTTCCCGTCAAATCTGGTGGGGGCATCAGATTCCAGCTTATTATCATAAAGTTACAGGAGAAATGGTTGTAGCTAAAGAAAATCCGGATCCTAAAAATTATATACAAGAAACAGATTGTCTTGATACTTGGTTTTCATCTGGTTTATGGCCATTCAGCACAATGGGATTTCCTAATTCCGAAACTGATGACTTTAAAAAATTCTATCCGACAACAACACTTGTAACCGGTTTTGATATTATTTTCTTCTGGGTTGCCAGAATGATTACAATGGGGTTGGAATTTACAGGTAAAGCTCCATTTTCAACTGTTTATATCCATGGTTTAATCCGTGATGAAAAAGGTCAAAAAATGTCGAAATCTAAAGGTAATACAATTGATCCTGTTGTTATTATTGACAAATATGGTTGTGATGCATTGAGATTTACTATGACATCTCTTTGTACTTACGGTGGTCAGGATATTAAGATTTCTGATGAACGTTTTGAATATGGTAGAAATTTTGCAAATAAAATCTGGAATGCTTCAAGATTTGTATTAATGAACCTTGAAGGTGTTGATAATGAACCAATTGATTTTGAAAAATTGACAATTGCTGATAAGTGGATTTTAGATAAATTAAATAATACCGCAAAAGAAGTTAATTCAAATATTGAAAATTACAGAATTGGTGAAACTGCTCATATTTTATATGATTTCTTCTGGAATTCATATTGTGATTGGTATGTTGAAATTGCTAAAGTTCAACTACAGGATGAAGCGATAAAATTAAATACACAAAGAGTTTTAAGATATGTTCTTGATATGTCTTTGAGATTATTACATCCTATTATGCCTCATATTACAGAACGTGTATGGCAGCTTATCCCTAAACAATCTGAATTTAAGGCTATTATGCTTTCAGATTATCCTGTTTATGAGGATAAATTTGCATATCCAAATGAAGCCAAGGAAATGGAATTGGTATTTGAAACAATTAAATCTTTAAGAAATGTTAGACAAAGTTTTAATATTGCAATGTCTTTAAATTTTGATATTGAAATAAGAGCTACAAAAGATGAAAAACCTGTATTTGAAGCAATTGAAAGTTATATAAAACGTATGGCAAGGGTTGAGAATATTTCATATGCAGATGATGCGACACCGGTTGCTAAAAAATCTGCTTCAGCTGTTGTTTCAGCATCAAAAATTGTGATTCCATTGGAAAACTTAATTAATTTTAATGCAGAAATTGCAAGGCAAGAGAAAAAACTAGGGAAATTACAAACTGAACGTAAATCTTTGGAAGGTAGAATTAATAACCCTAAATTTGCAGCTAATGCACCTGCTGAATTGATTAAGCAGACAAAAGAAAGAATTGAAGAAATTATTGTTCAAGAAAAAGCAATTAATGAGTTAATCGATTCTTTAAAATCGTAATAATATTTATAAAAAGATTGTGCGATTCTTAATAAAAATTAAGAATCGCATTTTTTATGCAAAAAATATTTTGTTTAGATTTTATAGTTTTTGTAAAAAAGGAGTATTTAAATGTTAAAAGTTACAAATTGTGATTTAAATGCATCTACAGCAAAAGCTATTGCTCAAAGGGTGATGAAAGATAAAGGTTTACGGGTTACAGAACGTTTTGTACCTGCGGATTCTCATTATACTGTAAATGTTAATTCTAATCTTAGGTATCGCATAAATTTATCAGATAATACTTTAAGATGTTATAAAGACTTTAAGCTTGGTGATGGATTATGTTTAACTAATTTTTCTGAATTTAAAGGTTCATTTGATGAAGTGCAGGAAAGATTTTATAGTCTTGTTAAGGATTTAAGTAAACTATTAAATAAATAGTAAAATATTAAGTAAAATTTACAAACCTTTACATATTTTATAATATCTGGTAGTATATACACAGGTTTAATATTGTAGTGTCTATTTTGACAATGGAGTTAATTATGGTAACAAAAAAGGAATTAGATTTTGAAGCTTTGCTTGACAAGTATGATTATAAGTTTCAAAAAGGTGATCTCGTAAAAGGTACAGTTTGCGGTTTCGATGGTCAGGGTGTTATGGTTGATATTGGTGCTAAAACAACTGCAGTGATCCCTACATATGAAGCTGTTGAAAAGGGTGAAAATATTGAAGAAAAATTTGAAAAAGGGCAAGAAGGTGAGTTTCTAATTATAAGAGAAGAAGATGAAGATGGAAAATTCCTTCTTTCTAAGAAAAAAGTTGATTTTGCTTATGCTTGGAAAGAGCTTGAAAAAGCAAAAGAAGCTGATGAAACTATTCTTGGAACAGTTATTAATGTTGTAAAAGGCGGTATTTTGTTGAAGTTTCCGGTGTTAGAGGTTTTATCCCATCATCTCAATTAGAGCTAGAGAGTCTGATGTTGAAGTTGGTTCAAAACTTGAACTTAAAATTTTAACTCTTGATGTTCAGCAAAATAACTTTATTTTATCTAATAAGAAAGTTTATGAAGATACAGCAGAAGAAGCGAGAAAAAATATTTTCTCTCAAATTGAGGCAGGACAAGTTGTAAAAGGTGAAGTTGTAAGAATTACTGATTTTGGTGCATTTATTGATCTTGGAGGTCTTGATGGATTGCTTCCATTGTCACAACTTTCTTGGCGTTGGATTGATCATCCAACTGATATATTAAAAGTTGGAGATAAAATTGATGTAGAAGTTATTGCTGTTGACCATGATAAGCAACGTGTATCTTTAAGTTTGAAAAACTTAGAACCTGATCCTTGGATTGAAGCTGCAGATAAAATTAAAGAAGGAGATAAAGTTGACGGAGTTGTAACTCGTCTAAAGCATTTTGGCGCATTTATTGAAGTGTTCCCGGGTGTAGAAGCATTATTACCACATAATGAAGTTGTCGATTATCAGAATGAAACAAAAACTATTGTTAAAGTTGGTGATAAAATCAGTACTTATATTCTTAAATTCAATCCGGCAGATAAAAGAATTGCTTTATCTGTCCATGAACAAACAGAAACAGAAAATGAAGTTGAATAATAAATATATTATTTGAAATTAAGAGGGCAGAATCTAAAAGATTCTGCCCTCTTTTTATTATGTTGACTTTTAAAAAATCGTTATTAAAACAATATCATACGTTTAGATGTTTATTACTCTTTGAAAGTAAGACATAATAAACCTCAAGAAAGAGTACTAGGCATGCCATTTAGATACAGACTGCAAAAGGTTTTGGATTTTAGAATAAACCAAAAAGAAGAACAAAGAATGAAAGTTCAAAAAGCTCAGCAGGCAGTATTTGAAGCAGAACAGAATATTAAAAAGAATGAGCAAGATATTTTGGATACAAAAGCTGGTATGCGAAGTGCAGATCCTATGATGTATGAATCATACGATAACTTTCTAAGGCATCTTTGGGCTAAAGCCGAGCAACTAGAAGTACGGCGGCAAGAATTGCAGACCAAGTTAGATGAAGAAATTGCAAAACTTGTGAAATGTGAACAAGCGGTTAAGGTTCTAGAAAAGCACAAAGAAAAAAATAAAGATATATATCTTGCAGAAGAAAAAGCAGCTGAATTAAAACAATTTTCGGAACTCGGCGTAACCAGGTTTTTTAAACAAAGTCAAGAAAGAGCTGCTGAAGAAGAACAAGATATATTAAAACGGTTAAGTGAAATAGAAGGTAATTAAAATGAGTATTAACGCAACAACAACTTCATCAGTTAGTTCCTCAGCACAAGTTTCTGGTGCTTCAAATTCTACTAGTGCCAAGAAATCTGAGTCGTCATTTAAAGATGAAATGGAAAAAGTTACTTCTTCAGGTAAACCTAAAGAGAATGATTCTGATAAAAAAATTGAAGAAACTGCTGATAAACAACAGAAAAAAGATGATTCAGTGAAAGATTCGGTTGTTGAAAATGATGACGATGATCAAAAACAAATTATTGATGGAAAAGTTGAATATGATAAATTTGCTTCAATGTCTTTATTGGATGCGAATTCTATGTTGACAAATGATATTCGTCAAGTTGTAAATAATTCTACATTAGATGTTTCTATGATATCTGAATTGTCTGATATTCAAAATAAAACAAATATGATCGGACTTGATTTTTCATCTAAAATTTCAATGACACAGGCTGATGCAGAGTTTTTTGTTAATTTAACTCAAAACAATGATATTTCGATGCAAAATATTACAGCTCAAGTGCAAAATATGTTAACACAAGGTGTTGAACCTAAAGAAGTTGTACAAAGTGCTAAAATTTCAGAAACATTGTTAAATGCTTTAAATACAGCAAGAGAAAATAATCAGCCTTTAAGAATTGATTTTGATCAAAATGTGGCTGTAATCTTAAGAGTTGGTAAAGATGGTGCTTTAGCTGCAAACTTTATTCCGGGAGACAAAGCTGTAGAACAGTATTTAAGAAATAATATTGAATCTTTGAAGAATACTTTCAGAGAAAATGATCTGCCGTATTCTGATTTGTCTTATTCAAATAGAGGTAGTAAGCAACAAAAAGAAAATAGAAGAAATAAACAATAAGGAGTTGTATTTATGAATGATGCTTTTATCACTGCTATAAATACTCAATACGCTACTATTAATTGGATTGATGTTATTACTGATAACATGACAAATATTTATACTCCTGGTTTTAAAGAAAAACAAGTTAATTTTAAAACTTTTCTAGGTGGTGCGATTAATGACGATTACAGTAAAAAGATGAGTCAAGGTAAATCAACTCCTGGTACTTCTAATGATAATGTATTTTTAGAAGGTAAAGGATTTTTCTTAACTAAAACTCCGGAAGGCAGAAGTGTTTATACCCGTTTGGGTGAATTTACTTTTGATGGTGAAGGTGTTTATCGAGCTAAAAATGGTAATACTGTTCAAGGTTATATCTTAAATGATAAAGGTGAAATTATGCAAGGTACTAAACCTATAAGTGCTGATTTGTATCAAGAAACAGCTTTAAAAGGCGGAGCACTTGATATTCCGACAACCAATATTAAGATGTGGATTGATCCTAACAATGGTAAATATCTTGGTAAATATGATGAATACGAGATTAAAAAAGATGGTACGATTGTTGGTAAAGCTGAAAATGGGAAAAAAGTTGTTCCATTATATAGAATTACTACAAGAAATTTCCATAATGCAGCAGGCTTATATGAATACAAAGACGGGTTATTTTTAGAAACCGAAGAATCAGGGAAACCGGTTCTTGGATGCGGCGAAATTCGTTCTGGCTTAATTGAACTTTCGAATGCTGATTTTAAAGGTAATATTTCATATTATCAAATGGCTAAGGTTCAAATGGAGGTTGTTAATAAGCTTATTTCATCTAATAAAGACTTGTTGCAACAAGCTATGCAAATGGTATCAAGTTCATAGGTACTTCGTAATTATTTCCAAGTCATAGCAATGGTTCAGCTCCGCAGAGTATTTCGTACTATTATCGGTAAAATAAATTTTGTTAAACTCCATTTAATTACAAGAGGCATCCTTTCTGCCTCTTTTTATTTTGACTTTTTTTTGTATAGATAGTACAATAGGCTTACTGAAATTTTACAAAGGAATTTGTTATGACTAATTTAAAGATTGCAATAGGTTCAGATCATGGTGGCTTTCGGTATAAAAGGTCAATTATTGACTTCTTAAAATCAAAAGAAATTGATGTCACAGATGTTGGAACTTATTCTGAAGAATCCTGTGATTATCCCGATATTGCGAGAAAAGTTGCTTCAAAAGTTGTTTCAGGTGATGTTGATAGAGGAATATTAATCTGTGGAACAGGTATTGGCATGTCTATTGCTGCTAATAAAGTAAAAGGTATTAGGGCTTCATTATGTGGCGATACGTTCTCTGCAAGGGCAACAAGAGCTCATAACAATTCAAATATTCTTTGTTTAGGAGAGCGTGTTATTGGTGAATCTTTAGCAATGGATATTGTTGATGTTTGGTTAAATACAGAATTTGAAGGCGGACGACATCAAAGACGAGTTGATAGTATTGAATAAAGAAAGGCAAAAATATTTTATGGAATTAGATTCTCATAAGTTTGCATGTATTGTTGCACAATTTTTGGATGATAAATTGGCAAAAGATATTACAATTTTAAACATAAGTAATGTATCTTCACTTGCTGATTATTTTGTAATCGTTACGGGGGATTCAACTCCTCATGTAAAAGCATTGATGGAAACAGTTAAGGATAAAGTAAAAACAGAGTTTTCAAGGCTTCCATTACGTCAGGAAAATGATGTGAAAAATCGCTGGAATTTAATTGATTACGGAGATGTAGTTGTTCACATTTTACATAAAGAAGAACGTGAAACCTATGCGATTGAAAAATTTTGGAATCATGCATACAGTATTTTGGAAAATGAATGGCGCGAAGCTGCAAAAGAATATAGTGAATATAATAAATAGTTTTTATAAAAAATGGGCGGAAATTTTATTTCCGCCCATTTTTTTATTTAGTATCTTTCAAGATATTTATCAAGTTCCCATTGTGAAACATATGTTCTGAAAGAATCCCATTCTTTCTTTTTTGATGTCATAAATTCTTTAAATATATGTTCACCAAGTGCCGCTTGAGCAACAAGTGATTTATCCATACATTCAAGTGCTTCTGCTAAGCTGCCTGGAAGGGAATCAATTCTTTGTTTTTTACGTTCTTTAGATGTTAGTTTATAAATATTTGATTCCACTGGAGCTGGCGGATCTATTTGGTTTCTGATACCATCAAGACAAGCTTCCAGGATTGCAGCAAATGCAAGATAAGGGTTACAAGCAGGATCTGGTGAACGAAGTTCAACTCTTGTTGATATTCCTCGTTTTGCCGGAACTCTTAATAGTGCACTTCTATTTGCTAAGGACCAAGCCAGATAAACAGGTGCTTCATACCCTGGCACAAGACGTTTATAGCTGTTTACTACCGGATTTGTGATTGCTGTAATGCTTTTTACGTGTTTTAGCATTCCGCCAATTGCGTATTTTGCATCATCAGAAAGTTGATATTCAGCATTTTCATCATAAAAAGCATTTTTGCCGTCTTTAAATAGTGATACGTTGCAGTGCATACCTGAACCATTAATTCCATAAATAGGTTTTGGCATAAATGTTGCGTGTAGATTATGTTTTGCAGCAATTGCTTTTACTGCAATTCTAAATGTTGCAACATTATCTGCAGCAGTTAAGATATCAGTGTATCTGAAATCAACTTCATGCTGACCATCTGCAACTTCGTGGTGAGAAGCTTCAATATCAAACCCCATTTCTTGAAGTGTTAAAACGATATCAGAACGAACATCTTCTCCTAAATCTTCAGGACCTACATCATAATATCCTGCACTGTCTTGGGTTTCTGTTGTAACATTGCCGTCTTTATCTTTTGCAAATAAGAAAAATTCTGCTTCAGGACCGATATTCATTGAAAAGCCCATTTTTTCAGCGGCTTCCATAACTCTTTTTAAATTACATCTTGGACAGCCTTCAAATGGTGTTCCATCTGCATTATAAATATCACAAATTAATCTTGCAGCATTCACGCCGTTATGCTCTCTCCAAGGTAAGATTTGAAAACTATTTATATCAGGATGGAAAAACATATCTGAAGTTTCAATACTTCTAAAGCCTTTAATCGAAGATCCGTCTAACATAATTTCGTTATCTAAAACTTTATCAATATGTTCTGATGGGATAGACATATTTTTAACCTGCCCATTTATGTCAACGAACTGAAGTTTTATAAACTTAATGTTGTATTCTTGAATTAAGCTTTTAACTTCTTCTCTTGTAAAATTTTTACCGTCCAATCTCTTGTGTTTGAACTCTGTCATTCTAACCTCTTTTCCTGTGTTTCAAATCTATTCTTAAATAAGATTACTATATAAGTTTAAAAACTTTTTGAAAAAAGGTCAAGTTTTTGAGTGTAAAGATTATATTAATTGAACTTTGCCTATTTGAGATTTTTGAATTTTTTAAATATTGTTTTTCTAATTTTTAGATTATTTTCTTTAATTTAATAAAAAAATAAGTCAAAAATCATATATTTAATGAAATGTGACTTATTTTTTTTGTATTTCTAATATTAAGAAAATTTACATATTTAGTGTTTTTCAATGATTTTGTTATTATCATCTACAATTACGATTGTTGGTTTAAAGTCTTTTAGCTCTTTTTCTTCAAACTGACCGTAAGTGACGATAATAATTTTGTCACCTGGTTGAACTTTTCTAGCGGCAGCCCCATTTAGACAAATTTGACCTGAATCGGCTTTACCTTTAATAATGTATGTTTGAAATCTTTCACCATTGTTAACATCAAGAATTTCTACTTTTTGCCATTCTTTCATATTAGCGGCTTTTAAAAGTGTTTCATCTATTGTAATTGAGCCGACATAGTTAAGGTTTGCATCTGTAACTGTGGCTCTATGTATTTTTGAATATAAAAACTCTAATAACATTTTTCTTTCCTATTTGATTTTTTGAACTTCTTCAATAACTGATTTTACTGCATCTTCAGGTTTTACTGTTGTTTTTTCGCTTGTCGCACGTATAACAAATTCAACATTACCATCTTGAATTGTTTTACCTACTGTAATTCTGAATGGGAATCCAATTAGATCTGCATCTTTGAATTTTACCCCAGGTCTTTCATCACGATCATCCAGAACTGCTTCGATACCATTTGCTAAAAGGTCTTCATACATTTTTGTGGCAATACTCATTTGAAGTTCATCTTTTGTACTTACAGGAACTATTACAACGTGATATGGTGCAATTGCAAGTGGCCATTTTATACCCCATTCATCGTGATGAGCTTCAACCGCAGCAGCAGCGGTTCTTGAAATACCAATACCATAACAACCCATAATATATGGCTTTGCTTTACCATCTGCGTCTAAGTATACTGCATTCATAGGTTTTGAATATTTTGTACCAAGTTGGAAGATGTTTCCTACTTCTATTCCGCGGGTAACTTTTAGCGGTTTGCCGCATTGAGGACAAAGTTCACCTGCTTCAACAAGTCTAATGTCTTCGTATTTAATTTCTGGTAATTCTAAATCTGAAAGATTAGCTCCAACATGGTGAACATCATTTTTATTTACACCAACTACAAAGTTTTTCATTTCAGTGACAGTGTTATCTGCAATAATTGTGATATCTTTAAATCCTCTAGGTCCTATAAAGCCAGGGATTGCATTAAATCCATTGTTTTGCATTAGTTCTTCAATTTCAGGGCTTGTTGCAATTCTTATTTCTAACCCTCCTACAGCATTTAATAATTTAGTTTCTTCAACTTGTTTGTCTGCTCTAATTAGTGCAAGAACAGGCTTTTTATCAACTATATAAACAAGAGTTTTTAGAATAATTGAAGCCGGAATTTTTAAATATTCACATAATTCTTCAATAGAATGAGTATTTGGAGTATCGATTATTTCAGATTTTTTGAAATAATCTTTTCCATCGACAATAGTTTCTGGAAGCTTTGATACTGCGTGATTTGAGTTTGCTGCATAATCACAATCATCGCAATAGAAAACGTCATTTTCTCCGGCATCAGTATCTGTGATTACCATAAATTCGTGAGAAACGCTTCCGCCGATAGCACCTGAATCTGATTGAACCATTTTTGTATCTAGTCCGCAGCGTTTAAAAATATTTGTATAAGCTTGAGCCATTACTTCATATTCTTTTTCAAGTTCTTCTTGACTTGTGCCAAAGCTGTAGGCATCTTTCATAATAAATTCGCGACCTCTAAGTAACCCAAATCTTGGTCGAACTTCGTCACGGAATTTTGATTGAATTTGATAAAGATTTACCGGTAATTGTTTATATGATTTTAAAACATCACGTGCAATAGATGTAATAATTTCTTCGTGAGTTGGTCCAAGACACATTTCACGATTGTGACGGTCTTTTAATCTCATTAATTCTTTACCGTAAGCTTCCCATCTGCCTGATTCAATCCAAAGCTCTTTTGGTTGTACAAACGGCATTAAGAAGTTCTTGTGCGCCTGCTTTATCCATTTCATCACGAACAATATTTTCAACTTTTTTTAGAACTCTCCACATCAATGGTAAAAAGTTATAAACACCTGATGTAAGTTTTCTTATATAACCTGCTCTTGCAAGCATTTTATGAGATACAACTTCTGCATCTGAAGGAAATTCTCTCATAGTTTGTACAAATAATTTTGACATTTTCATAATAAAATTATCCTCACTAATATATTCTTAATGATTCTATTTTAACACAAGCAAGAAAACCAGTTCATTTTATTTTAATTTGTTAAGTTCAGCTTTTACTTTTTGAATTGGCAAGGATAGGGTTTGATAATTTTTTATAGCTTTTTCAAGATAAATAATGCAGTTTTCTATATTTCCTGAGGTTTGGTATGTCATTGCTGCAAGATAGTCTAAATCACCTGTTTCTTCGCATTCTGAAAGTGCATTCCCAACAGTTTCTATCGCTTCATCAAAGTTTTGCTCCTTTAGTTGTAATCTTATCAGAAGCTTGTATGCATCTACATCGTAAGGATTCATTTCTATAGTTTTTTGAAGATTTTCAATAGCCATTAGTGGTTGATTTTCTTCATTATATATTGCTGCCAAATTAAAATATGCCCAGCTATAATTTGGAGAAAGTTCAATTACTTTTTCAAATTTTTCTTTTGCCGAATCCAGGTCACCTAATTCTTTAAGAATATTTCCGATATAAAAATGTGCATATAAGTCTTCATCATTTATATCAATTGTTTTTTGAAAATTCTCAATGGCTTTAATAAGATTATTTTGTTTAAAGTATACAAGACCGAGATTAAAATAAGAATTTGAATCTTCCGGATCATTTTCAATAATGTTTTGGAAACATTCAATTGCGAAATCATATTCTTTTAATTCTGTATAAACAAGTCCGAGATTATATATAGCATCCTGATATTCCGGTTCAAGCTCAAGTGCTTTCATATAAGCTTCTTTCGCTTTTTGGAAATTTTTCATTTTTTCATAGACTATTCCAAGATTATAAAAAATTCCTTCATCATAACTAAATGTTTTTGATAAATGTAAAAGATGGCCCAGAGCTTCTTCGTTAAATCCACAATCCATTAGAAGAACCGCTAATTGACGTCTTGCGTTAAAATTAGCGGAATCTTCTTTAATTATTCTTTGCAGTTCTTCAATTTTATCAAGTTTTGACATAAATAAATCCTAGATAACAGGAACATCAATCGGGTCAACAAGGATTACGTGAAGCACTTCATCTTTAGGTATAATAACATGTTTACCTTTTTTAATCATATCAGCAATGCTACCATATACAAAGTAACCAGCAGTACCTATTACACCGCCTGCGGCGGCAAATGGAACGACAACGTATTTCCAACCGGTTTCAGTTACATTTTCTCCCCAGTTTATAGAATTTTTAGTTATTTGTTTTGATTTTGAACAGGTTTGTTTCCAGGCATCATAGTATCCTTTAGTCGTTGTGATACCTCCATCCATTGTCATGTCTGTTCTTCCTGTAACATTTAAAGATAGCGGTAATTGTCTGCCATTTGGAGTTACAACATGGTCAAAGTTTAGGTATAATACAGCTCCTTTAGACATTCTTTTAGGTTCAGAAATCCCTTTTATGTCACCTCTTATAATTGAACCTGATGGTAGGATTATATCGTCATCAGCAGTTTGATCCGTTAGTAAAATTGCTGAAAAACTTGTGCCTGCCGGGTTAACGGATGTATCAATGTTATTTAGCATTTTTAAATCTAGAGTTGTACCTGCCGGAATACGTTTTGTTTTTGCTTTTGCATTGAAAGGTGCAGCAAGAGTTACTTGTGCAGCTAATAACAGTGTTAATATTACTCCTAATAATTTTTTCATCATAATTTATCCCTCTTTTCTGTGGTTTAATATTAGCACATGATTTATGTTTTGTACAGCTTTGTAAAATAAAAAAAAAGAGGACTAAAAGCCCTCGTTTGAATTAAGAATAGCTGGAAGTATGAAAAAGATTAATTATATTAAAAGTGATATGTATGAGTTTTAAAATTACATAATCGGGTAGTTTTAAATTATCAGCCTATACTAGTCCTACTGTTATGACATGGTAATAATTGTCAGCTACATTTATCCCCAGAATTGTTGTAATGAGTTGGAAATAGTTGGTGGCAAATTGCCCCCTCCGGTCAAGGAGTGTGAAGTTTTATTTATGGTTTGAAAATTATGTTTGATTATTGTAGAATGACTTTATTGATTAGTAGGATTATAAGGAGATATGATTATGGAAATTTTAGATAAAGCTGATATAGGTGTATTTGGCGGTTCTGGATTTTACAGTTTTCTTGAAAATATCGAGGAAGTAAAAGTTGATACACCATATGGTAAAACAAGTGATAGTGTATTTATTGGAAAAGTTGGAAATTATAGAGTTGCATTTATGCCACGTCATGGCAGAGATCATTCAATTCCTCCGCATTTGGTAAATTTTAGGGCTAACGTTTGGGCTATGAAACATTTAGGATGTAAAAGAGTAATTTCACCTTGTGCTGCAGGAAGCTTGCAAAAAGATGTTAAACCTGGTGATTTTGTAATTTGTGACCAGTTTGTTGATTGGACTGACGGTAGAAAAACAACTTTCTACGAAGGACCTGTTGTTCAACATCCGTCACCTGCTGATCCATATTGCCCTGAATTAGAGAACTTGCAATTAAAACAGGTAAAGATTTAGGTATTACAATTCACGAATCAGGTACTGTTGTTGTTATTAACGGTCCAAGATTCTCTACTAAAGCTGAATCTGCTTTCTTTACAAAACAAGGATGGGAAGTTATTAATATGACAGCTTTCCCGGAAGCTTATCTTGTTAAAGAATTAAATATGTGTCCATTAAATATTTCACTTATTACAGACTATGATGCAGGACTTGTTGGTGATGTTCCTCCTGTTTCTCACGAAGCTGTTATGGAAGTGTTTAATAACAATGTGGCTAATTTAAAATCTCTATTATTCACTATGATAGAAAATATTCCGGTTTTAAATGATAATTGTGATTGTGCAAAATCTGCTAAGTTGGATATCTAACAAAGGTAAATTATGGGTAAGTTCATATTATTTTTAGATAGATTAGTAAATTTATATATGTATTTCATACTTGGAGCCTGCGTTTTGTCGTGGGTTCCAAATATTAATCCTAACTATCCGCTTTTTCATTATATTTTTAAATTTGCAGGTTGTTATTTGCTGCCGCCTGTTATGGGATTTTTATTTGCGCCGGCTTTAGTAATGGTCGTTTGTGCGTTAGTGTCAATGGGATTAAAAAAACTTTATGATAAATTTTTTGCGGAAAAAGAGCAAAAAGTTATCATTATTACACCGGAAGAACTAATCGAAAAACTTGAGAAACAAAAAGAAGGAAATAAAGAAGATGATAGCATTTAAAATAATATATGCCATTGCAAAATGTTTTGAAATTTATATGTATATGATTTTGGTAAGATGTTTACTTACCTGGTTTCCTGGTGTAAATTGGAATAATCCGATATTAAAAGCTTTACGTTCATCTGTAGATTTGTATCTGGATTTATTTAGAAAATTTATTCCTCCTATTGGATTTATTGATATTTCTCCGGTTGTAGCAATGTTTGCATTAATGTTTTTAAGTAAGGGAATTATATATTTAACTGTATATATTTTGGGTTCTCTTGGAATGTTAGGATAATTTGGTATGAAAATTGTAATATATGGGGCAACAGAAATTGGCTGTCTTCTGGCAACAGAATTCTTTGAAGATCATGACATAACTGTAATTGATAAAGAAGAAAATAGAACTGAGGATTTTGATAAACTAGATATTAGTTTTGTTCAGGGAAATGCAACTGATATGAAAGTTTTAAAATCGGCAGATATAATTAACGCTGATGTTTTTATAGCTTGTACTGCATTAGATGAAGCTAATATTGTTGCATGTTTATCTGTAAAAAAAATCAGCGGGATTAGAACTATCTGTTTTGTTTCAAAGGCGGAATATCAAAATGCTATGGCTCTTGATAAAAACGGTGATTATCTGGGAGATTTCTTTATTGATTATATAATTTGGCCAGAAGCTCTTCTTACACAAGAACTTTTCAGAATTGTTACGGTTGCACACGCGCTTGATGTTGAAAATTTTGCAGATGGTAAAGCAAGATTATTAGAATATAAAGTAAAGCCGGGTTCTTCTATTGTTGGAAAAATGGTTAAAGATTGCGGATTTACAAAAGATACAATCATTGTTGGAATAAAAAGAGATGCATTACTATTTATTCCAAACGGGTTAACTGAAATTAATGAAGATGATAAGCTTATATTTATGGGTACGTCTCATTCTTTAGATATTTTAGCCGGTACATTTTTCCATGAAAAGGAACAAGTGAAGTCTGTTGCTATAATTGGTGGGGGAAATGTTGGTTATATGCTTGCTCAGAGTCTTGAAGATATGAAAATTAAGACTAAAATTATTGAGAAAAATTATGACCGCTGTGAGTATTTGGCTCAAGAACTTTCTAAAACTCTTGTTATAAATGGGGATGGAACAAATTTGAAGCTTCTTGATGAGGAAGAAATAGGTTCTTGTGATGTTACAATTGCAGTTACAAATAATGACGAGAAAAATTTACTTTGCTCGCTTCTTGCAAAACAGCTGGGTGTAAAAAGGGTTATATCAAGGGTCTCAAAAGTATTAAACATTCCATTGTTTGAAAAGGTTGGTATTGATATTGCAGTATCGCCTAAAACTTCTGCAATTAATGAAGTTCGTAATGATATTGATGAAACTAATGTTGATATTTTGGCAACCGTTGAACAGGGTGAAGCAGAAGTTCTTGAAATTCCTATATGCGATGATTTTAACGGAAAGTTAATTAAAGACTTGAGATTTCCTGCTCCAGCGATAGTTGGTATAATTCAAAGGCGTTCAAATGTTATTATTCCAAAAGGAGATACGCAGATTAAAAAATATGATATTTTGATTATTTTCACAAAAGCAGATAGCGTGGATGCTATTAAAAATTATTTTAAGGTAGTATAGAGTATGCGGTTAAATTATATAGCAAGTGCATTGAGTTTAATATTAAAAGATATAGGTTTGGTTGCATTTATACCGCTTATTGTTGCTGTGTATTATCATGATGTTCATTCTTTATTGCCGTTTTTAACTGCAGGTTTTGTTACGTTATTTACCGGTATGATTATAAAAAAGCTTTTTAATGTTAAGTCTGAAGAGGATTCATTAAATGATATTAAACGTTCTGAGGCGTTATTTATTGTATCATTTTCATGGGTAATATTTGGTTTTATTGCTGCAATTCCATATTTATTTTATGGGTTTTCTCCAATAAATGCTTTATTTGAAGCAGTTTCAGGAATTACAGCTACCGGTGCTACAATTTTTATAAAGTATGATTATCCAAAAGCTCTGATATTTTGGAGGTCATTTACCCAGTGGCTTGGAGGTATGGGAATTATTGTATTATTTGTTGCAATTTTACCTCAATTTGCTGTTGCGGGTCGCCAAATGTTTTTTGCCGAAACACCGGGACCAACAGAAGATAAATTTACACCAAGGGTTAAAAATACTGCATCTGCTTTGTGGATTATTTATGCCGGATTAACTGTTGCTTGTGTATTTGCATTATACCTGGCTGGCATGAACCCATTCGATGCGGTTTGTAATGCTTTTTCAACTCTTTCAGCAGGGGGATATTCACCTCATGCTCAAAGTATAGGAGGATATGGGTCAAATGCTATAAAATGGATTGTTATTGTATTTATGTTTATTTCAGGTACAAGTTTTGTTTTGCAATCGAGGGTTTTGACACGGCGAAAATTGTCACTTTTTTGGAAAAGTGAAGAATTTAAATGTTATTTAGCTATAATTTGTATTTTATCTTTATTTGTTGGTGCTGTTTTATTTGTTCAGCAACATTATTCTGTCTTTGATTCAATTACGGCTGCTGTTTATCAGGTTCTATCATTATCAACATCTACAGGTAGTGCAAGTGAAGATTTTCAATTGTGGTGCTTAGATGCAAAAATATTATTATTTATTACAATGTTTGTAAGTTCATGCTCCGGATCGGCTGGTGGTGGATTAAAAATAACCAGATGGATTTTGATTTTTAAATATATTAAGAATGAATTATATAAAATACTTCATCCAAAGGCAGTTTTGACTGTAAAAATTGATGATAAGGTCGTTGCACCTGAAGTTATCAGACAAACTATATTTTTTGCGTTTTGTTTCTTTGGTTTATGGGCAATTACAGCTGTTGTTTTGGCTTGTATTGAACAAAACTTTGCTCTTGGGTTAACAGCATCTATTTCTGCGATAGGAGATATTGGACCGGGGATTGGTGATGTTGTCGGACCTATGGGAAATTATTCTACGTTAAAACCTTTATCAAAAATAATTTTTATTTTTGATATGTTTATTGGGCGTTTGGAAATTATACCATTTCTTGTTTTATTCCATAAAGATTTTTGGAAGCTTAAAAAGTAGGCTCTTTTTTCTTGATTATTGCAACATTTTCGATGTGATATGTGTGACAAAACATATCAAATGGTTGAATTGACAAAACTTCACATCCTTTTTCGCTAAGTATCTTTAAGTCGCGTGCAAGTGTTGCTGGATTACAGCTTACATATACAATTGTGTCTTTTGATAGTCTAAATGCTTCATCTAAAGATTCTTGAGAACATCCTTTTCGTGGCGGGTCTAAAATAATTACGTCAAATTTGCGTTTTTCTTTTGCAAAAAATTTTGAGGCATCCATATTATATATTTCAATGTTTGAAATGTTATTTGCTTTTGCTGTTTCTCTTGCCATTTCACAAGATTCTTTATTTTCTTCTACACTTACGACTTTTTTACATACGTCTGAAACACAAATACCAAAAGATGTGATGCCTGCATAAGCATCTAATACAGTTGGCTCAATGAAATTATCTTTTATATATTTTTTTACATATTTAAAAATATTTTCAGCACTTTTTGGATTTATTTGAAAAAATGTATTTGCACCTATTTTAAATGTTTTATCAATAAGTTTTTCTTCAATATATTCACAACCATATAAGCATTCGGTTTTTGAACTTAAAATGACATTAGTTTTTTTAGAATTATAGTTTACACAAACTCCTGTTATGTCCTCAAATTCGTCATATATTGCTTTTGCAAAGTCATTTAAGCGTTCAAATGATTTAGTAGCATTAATTACTAGAACAACAAGGTTTTTAGCTGTTAAGGCTGAGCTTCTGATAACTACATGTCTTAAGTCGCCGGTGTGCTTTTTTTCATTAAATCCTTGAATCCCGTACTCAAATGCTTTTTGGCGAATAAATTCAATAATATCATCACAGATTTTAGGTTGTATTGGGCAGTATTTTATGTTCACAATTTCATGTGTTTTTGGTTTGAAATATCCTGCTAAAATTCTTCCTGAATTTTTTGTTTGTGATATCGGATACTGTATTTTTCTTCTGTAGTTTCTTGTTTCCGGACTTTTAATTGTGTCATTTATTTTTATATTAAGTCCGGATATTGTTCTGATTGTTTCTTCTGTAATTTGTTGTTTTAATTTTAATTGATAATCGTAATTAATAAATTGTATTTGACATGCACCACAAGCATTATACAAGGGACAAAATGGTTTAATGCGGTGTGGTGACGGGGTTATTATTTCTGTAATTTTGCCATTTGCAAAGTTTTTATTTACTTTTGTTATTTTAATTTTTACTAAATCTTGAGGACAAGCGTTTTCTATAAAGACCACAAATCCGTCAATTTTAGCGATTCCTGCACCAAGATTAGTTACTTTTTCTACTTCAACTATAATTTCATCATTAATTTTCATAAAATTATTATACCTTAAATATTCTTTATAATTTAACATCTTACGAAAAATATGATATTATGTTATAAGCATGACTATAGGGAGAGTAGATTGTATGAAAAAAGTTTTAATATCGTTGGCATTGCTTGTTCCATTTTTAACAGGATGTGCTAATGTTGATACCAATGTAACAATAAATGATGATAAATCAGCTCAAGTTGTAACTTCTCTTACGTATAAAGGTGATTTATCAAATAGTACGGATTTTTTGTCTGCAAAAATTGCAGATACTTATGAGGGGTTTTTAGACTCTAAGTACAAGGTTGAAAAGGCTTATGGCGCTAATTTATCAACAATTACAGCGGCAAAATCTGTTAAAAACCTTTCTAATGAAGATTTAGATTTATCTTCTTTAGGGTTTGTTTCAAATTTACCGGATAAGAGATTTATTCAAGTTAAGAAGTCGTTTTTATTAACGTCATTTAATGTAGATTGTGTATATGATAATTCATCTAAAGTTGATGAATTTAAAGCACCAGCTTCAATGGAAAATATAAAAATCGAGGAGGTTAAACCTTCAAGCTCAGAATATTACCATAAATATGGGGATGCCTCAGAATTAGAATCTTCATTTGATAGGGATGAGGAATTTGTTAACAATCTTGATGAGGATACAAAACAAGCAATTAATGATTCTATAAATGAAGTAACAGATCAGCAAGTTAAAAAAAATGTAGATACTAAGTTTACTAATTCTTTTAGTATTCAAGTACCATCTATTGCTTCTTTTAATAATGCTGATTCTATTAGTGGTAATGTTTATACCTGGAATTTAAAAGATGATACACCAATAGAAATTAAACTTCAATATGTTCAATATAGCGGTTTTGCAATTGGATTTATAATATTGTTGGGCGTTTTATTATTGGTTGTACTTGCAGGTAAAATTTTAAAACGAGATTCTCAAAAACGTATTGATAATGTTGATAATATTGTTTAATTTATCTTAATAAGAACAATAAAAAAGAGCTGTTAATACAGCTCTTTTTTATTATAGATAATTATCTTTTAGGAGGAGGAGCATCACATCGTGTTGATAGTACCCAACCAAGTCTGCTTCCTGCAAGACATTTTCTGTAATCCATATTTTTATTTTTTATAGCCCAAGCTGTGCAAGCTAAGCCGTTATATTTATCTGTATTTGGTTTTTCTATTAAACAATTGTGTTCAAAATCGAAATTATCACCATAAAATCCCATAGGAAGGATAGTATTACCTGATAAATAGAATCCGAATACATCAACTCCAAGCATGTTCGGAATAGCTGGGCCATTTACATCTACATATATAACTCCGCAAAATGGGCGTTCAAGCGGATCTGTTGCCGGAACTTTTCCATTACAGTAGGTAGAAGATGTTTTGAGTACTACAGAACCTCCATCCAGTAATGAAATGTATGTTGAAGAAAATTCTGGCTCGGCTTTTACATATGTCATTGGAACGTATTGTTCAATTGTGTCGCCAAAATCATCAGTTGTAATTTCTTTTCGTGTAGGAGTTTCATCGTCATTAAATATTTTTAATCTAAACGGCTCCATATTGTCACTTAAGACTTTAGTTGGTACACCATTAAGTGTTCTATATTCGGTTGAGGCAAAGCATCCTTTGGGAGATGCACCACAAAACGACATTACAGATAATTTTTTTGCAACTTCTTTTATAATAGCTTCTGATTTATTTTCACTATTTCTTACGCTTTCCCAATCTTGCGGGTTTAAGTTATTATTAGCTGCAGCCGCAATGTCAAATGCTTCTTGTAATTTAGATTGTGCAGTTTTTAAACTTTCAATATTTTTTTGTGAACCTTGCTTTTGCACAAGATGTGGAATCATTAGCGTAAATAAAAAACCTATAAGTGCCATAACAATAAGGACTTCAGCTAAGGTGAATGCTCTTTTCTTCATTTATACCTCTATAAAATAACTACCTAGTAAGTTTAACATTTTTTTATAAATATTTCAATATAATAAAAAAACGACCATAATGGTCGTTTTATAAATGGTGGGTGTTGAGGGACTTGAACCCCCGACCCTCTCCTTGTAAGGGAGACGCTCTACCAACTGAGCTAAACACCCAAAAACTATTTAATATTTCTTGCTAGTGTTAATTGCTTTCCGCAAGATTTATTGTAGCAAGAACAAATTTTAATGTCAAGGCTTTTATTGAAACTTTTTTTATTTTTTTTCGTCTTTATCTATGTAGGATTTATAAATAAGTAGTTGGAGGTTATTGTGGGAGTAAATCTGGAAAGTTTAGATAGTTATAAATTTAATATTCAGACAGATGAAGACGATAATGAAATTAAGACATTCAGTGCCATAGCACATGAAGATGATATATTACAGTCTTATTTAAAAGAAATAGGCAAAATAAAACTTTTAAAATCATACGATGAAAAAGAATTAGGCAAGCTTATAAAAGAGCAAAATAGTGACATGGCAAAACGTAAGCTTATACAGGCTAATTTAAGGCTTGTTGTAAGTATTGCTAAAAAATATGTGGGTCAAGGTGTTTTATTTATGGATCTTGTTCAGGAGGGTTCTATAGGGCTTATCAAGGCTGCTGAGAAATTTGATTATTCTAAGAATTTTAAGTTTTCAACATATGCAACCTGGTGGATTAAACAAGCAATTATTAGGGCAATTGCTAATAATTCAAAGGCTATAAGGATTCCCGTTCACATGGCAGATAAAATAAGAAAGTATAAAAAAGCTTTTTTGAATTTATCAAATGAACTAGGGCGAGAGCCTACGGACAATGAATTGGCTATTAATATGGATCTTTCATTAAATAAGCTTAGAAAAATTAAGCAGTCAATCTTGCTTGAACCTATAAGCCTTGAAACAGCTGTAACTGATGATTTATGTATAGGTGATTATATTGAAGATAAAAGCTGTAATTCTCCTGAAAATGAAGCTAAAAATGATTTCTTGAAAAAAAGTATTCCACAATTGTTAGAGGATTTAACAGAGCGAGAAAAAAAAGTTATTATAAATAGATTTGGTATAAATTCGAATGCTCCGAAAACATTGGCTCAATTGGGTGAACTTTTAGGGTATTCAAAAGAACGAATCAGACAGATTGAGGATTGTGCGATTTCAAAATTAAGACACAATAGTAAATATATGCATTTTAAGGATTATATAGAAAACTAAATAATACCTTGTATTTTAATTCATCATCTTACTCACCGGTATTGACCTTACTATCAGTACCGGTTATTTATTTATTTCTAAAAGTGATTTTGCAAATTCTATTGACTGTTCATTTATCGTGCCGCCTGCAAGTTCTGCAATTGCCTTAATTTTATTTTCACCTGTGAGAACATAAACTTCCACTTTTGTCTGATCTTCCTGAGATTTTCTTACATAAAAATGCTTATTTGATTTGGATGCAATAATTGCTTGGTGGGTAATTACAATAATTTGATGAGATTTACTTAATTCAACCATTTCATCTGCAACACTTTGTGTTGCTTTGCCTGAAATCCCTGTGTCAATTTCATCAAAAATCACAGTATCAATGTCATCATTTTGTGCGAATATTGATTTTATAGCAAGCATGACACGCGAAATCTCACCTCCAGAGGCTACTTTTGCCAATGGCTTTAGGGATTCTGAAACATTTGTTGAAATCATAAATTCTACGTTATCAACACCATTAGGTGAAATATCTTTTTGTGTGATTTTTATTTCAAATCGGGCTTTTGGTAGTTCTAAAACCGCTAATTTATCCTGAATTAATACAGATAATACCTGAGCATAGTTTTGGCGGTGATCACTTATTTCCATGCCAAGATTTGTTAATTCTTGTTTAAGTAATTTTATTTCTAGTTCTAGTTTTTCGACATTTTGTGTTGAAAATTCTATTGTTGCCAGCTCTTGGTTAAAATTATCAAAGTTTTTTAATACAGATTCTAAGGTACCGCCATATTTGCGTTTTAGTTTATCAAAAATGAATAATCTTTCTTGAATTTCATCAAGTCGTTGAGTATCATTATCAAGATTTTGGCTGTAGTCACGCAAGGATGATGATATATCTTTAATATTTTCAATAACATCTAAGAATTGGTTTGAAATATCTTCCAATTTATTATCAAAATCAGCAGCTTTGGATATATTAATTTTAATTTTTGCAAGTGCATCAAGTATTGAACCGTCATCACCGTTTATCGCCCAATATGAGCTTCCGGTTAGTTCTTTTAATTTTTCAGCATTTTCTAAAACTTCAAGTTCTTGGGTTAATTCTTCATCTTCATTTATCCCCTGAATATTTGCGTCAGCTATTTCATTTATTTGAAATTTTAAAAATTCGATTTGAGATTCTGTAGCGTTAGCACTGCTTTTTGCGCTTTCAAGTAATGTATTTAATTCCTGAAATTTTGCAAATTTTGTTTTATATTCATCAAGAATATGTCCATAATCCTCTTTTCCATAGGAGTCAAGAAGATTGATATGGTATTGCGGCTGTAAGAATGTATAAGTTTGATGCTGCGAATGAATATCCACAAAAAGTGTTCGTAAACTTTTTAAAAGTTCTTGATTAACCAGTGTTCCATTGATTCTTGAACGAACAGAACTTTGGGTGATTTCTTTTGTTATGATAATTTCTGTTCCCCAGTTGTCAATACCATTTTCTTCAAAGAGTTTTGACATGTCATGTTTTGTATTTTCAAGAGTTATCTCAATAACAGCTTTATCGCATCCTGTTTTTATAACATCTTTTGATACTCGAGAAGAAAAAACTAAATCGATTGCGTTTAAGATAATACTTTTTCCTGCCCCAGTTTCACCGGTTATAATATTTAGCCGGTTATCGAAATTAGCGCATAACTCATCTATTAATATATAATCTTTTAGTTTTATCTGTTTAATCATATTAATTTATTTATTATACGGCAGCACCACAGCATTTTTTGTATTTCTTACCACTTCCGCAAGGGCAAGGATCATTTCTGCCGATTTTTTGTGTAGTATCAATTTCCGGTCTATTTTCATTATCTTCTATGATACCAAGAGTTCTTGAAAATGCATTAGAACGATAAAGAACAGTTGTTGAAGATATAATTTTGTTATTTACATATCTGCGTTTATATTTTTTCAATAATTCATCTAATGTATAGTTCTTTGCGAGTACAGCGTTAACAATTTCCATAAAGTTTTTGTGTTTTGAAGCTACCATACGAATTAAGTTTGCGCTGTATTTATCATTTTGAAGAAAGTATTTTATACAAGCATCGTAGTTTATTATTTTTGTATAATCTTTAACTTCAAAAATTTTATTAAATGTTCCATAGAATGGAATTGCGTATAAACCTAATTCTTCATCATAAATAATACCTACATCGTAAGTTTCTTTGTGTGAAGAAAATCCGCCAAGAGAGTTTTCTAAGAAGTTATCATATGAATTGTTAAATTCACTAACATTGAAGAATTGATATTCTTCTGGTTCAGCGATAAGTTCTTTAAATTCAGCTTTAGTGCCTTCTTCTGCATAATCATTAAAGATACCTATTAAATCATCTGCGAACTTATTTGTTGTGATGATTTCATTTGTTCCGAAAAATTCTGTAAATTTCTTGTTGATTTCTGCAACATCTTCTTCTATTTCTTTTTGCTTTTCAGGATTGTCAAGGTAAACAAGTTCCGGGTTTTGAATAATTTTTGCAACGGCAAAACGGTAAGCATCATCTTTTCTTGTTGCAGGAAGTACACCTGAAATTTCAAGCAAATAATAATCTCCATTAATATTAACAATTCTTGCAATTATATAATCACCAGAACCAAGACCGCGGAAAGCTGTCATTTTCATAAGTGATGTTATCATATACTTACGTTCATTTACTATATTTAAAAGTTCAAATCCCGTTTTGGTAACTTTTTTTATTTCAAAAACAGATGAAATAGATTCATCGATAGCTTCTACAATATTTTTAGTATCTTTATCTAGGCCTTTTGTGTTTTCAAGGTAAAGTTGAGGAATACTTTGTAAATCTTCACCAAGGTTTCTTTCTAAAATATAGCTGAAACATGCCGTTTGTAATGGCACTCCGTTTGGTGAATTAGCACCAATTGTTTGCAGGTACTCATTAAAATCCTGTTTGATATTGTCATTATTTTGAATGAAATCAGCTATATTTTTAATTACGCTATTAATGCTATCCATGCGTTCTTGAATATTCATTTTTTCTCCCCTTATTAATATATTTTTTACTAGGATATAATAATTTTTTATTAAACTCAATATATTAAGATTTTACAGATAAAAGTAAAGATTTTTCAACTAGTCAGTAAGTTTAAAATCACCGTTCTGTTTAATATGTTCAACAAGCCCGCCGTCTTCCAATAATTTAATCATAACAGGCGGAAGCGGTTCTATTTGAATGATTGAACCGTTTGTAAGGTTTGTTATAACTCCTTTTTCAATATTAAGTTCAAGTTCATCCCCCTCATCAATTGAATCCGTGTCACATTCAATTGCTAAAAGCCCGATGTTTATTGCATTTCTATAAAAGATTCTGGCAAAAGATTTAGCTAAAACAGCGCCTACTCCTGCTATTTTCATAATTAATGGAGCATGTTCACGAGAAGAACCTAATCCAAAATTTGAACCTGCAACAACAAAATCTCCTTTTTTCATGCGTGTAGCAAAAGTTTCATCTGCATCTTCCAGTACGTGTTTTGCAAATTCCGGCAAGTTAGAACGAAGATGGTATAAGCTTCCTGGTGCAATGTGGTCTGTTGAAATATTATCTCCGAATTTGAATGCTTTTCCCTTCATGAATATCTCCTTTTTCTTTTATACTACCGCAAAAACAAAAAGTATGCTATAATATTAATAAGGCGGTACTATGTATTTTAATAGAAAATGTAAAATAACTTTTATTTGCCACGGCGCAACTATATATTCTGAAGAAGGAAGGTTTTCTGACGCGGATAATTATCCGCCTTTATCAGAACTTGGTGTTGAAGAAATGGAAACTTTGACAAGATATTTTAAAGCTCGTGGAGTAAAAAATGATGTTATTTATACGTCTCCATCTATTCGCACGGTTCAATCTGCGATGATGATTGCAAAATTGTTCAGGAAAGATTACGAGATTATTGATGAACTTAAAACCAGAGCTTGCGGAAAGTGGAATGGGTTAACCTATTCACAGATTCTTAAGCAATACCCAGATGGCTTTGCCAAAATTCTAACTGAACCGGATAAGACAACTGTTGCTGATGCTGAAAGCTCTGTTGATTTTATAGCAAGGGTAAAAAATGTTGTTGATAAATTAGTTGCAGCTAACATTGGAAATCGTATTATTATTGTAACGCATCCGGAGGTTATTCAAGCTGCAATTTGCGCTGCTCTTGATATTCCGGCGGATAAATTGCCAAAAATCTTTATAAGAACAGGTAGTGCTACTCAAATTAGCTATTTTGATGAGTGGGCAAGTTTAGTATTTTCAGATTATGTACCGGTTTAATTGCTTTTATTTGTTAATTTGACATATTGCACTTTTTATTCTATACTTTGGCGAGTTAGAGAAGGGGCTATAAGGGGTTAATATGCATAATAATGTTTCTTTTCAACCTGGTGTTTCTAATATCGGTTTTAGTGGGTCTATTCATCGTTCTGCCAGGTCTATTTTTAAGAATTTATGTGATGATATTCCATCTATGGTAAATTATAAAGATGAAACTATTACATCAAAAGATGTTTATAAAAAGATATCTGGTTATATGGCAAAAACCGATAAAGACACTGAATTATTTTGGAAAGAATTAAGTATTTTAGATCTTTTTAAGTCTGATCGTTATGAAGGTTTTATGTTTCGAAATAAAGTTACCGGAAAAGAAATTCGCGGAAGTAAGTATCCTCTTCTTCACGATTTCAATGTTATCCATCCTTCAGAAAAATATATTGATGAATTAGGAGTTACGGCTCAAGCACCTTTACTCAGATCTCGAATAAAAGTTTCAGGATATAAATCTCCATTTATTGAGGGGCTTCATGAATATTCTAATGATTATACAAGGTATGTAGTTGATGGAGAGTCATATTATAATAAAAATGCTCCTATTTTAGGATTTTTTACGGGAATAATTAGAAAAATCATTGGAATTTTCCCGCAAAAACATTTTACCCCCTATGGTATATCAGAACTTCATAGCCTTAACAAGTGGGTTGATGAATTAACAAACCATACTGAGCCTCGTGATGTTGATAAATTATTAGATGTTATTAAATAATGCTTTCAATTAAGCGTTTACTTTCCTCAATTAGGAAAGGTTTACCAGGGCGAATTTCGATGAAATCCCAAGGTAATGGCTTTTCGTACGGGTAAGTCTCTGTTGAATAATAATTTGTGTTAATATTAAACTGTTTGGCAGCTTTTTTGAATGCACCAAGTTTCCCGCCTAATTTATATACTTCAATAAGGTAATCTGTTAAATTGCTGTCACCACGTGATAATAACGCTTGGTAATAATCCCATTTTGCACTTGAAACACTTATTTGTATCCCTAGCTTATGAAGTTCTTTTTTTAGATAATTGGATTTTTGTTCAAGAGATTTTTCGCTATCCCTTCCGAACCATTGAAACGGTGTGTTAGCTTTTGGTACAAATGTTGAAAATCCAAATGAAATATCAAAACCTTTATATTTACTCTTTAATCTTTTTGAAAGATTAATAATTTCTTCAATATCTTCTGATGTTTCTGTTGGAAGTCCAATCATTCCATAAAATTTGATACCTTTTAAACCGCATTGACGGGCAACATCAATTGCTTGGAGAATTTGTTCTTCTGAAAGATTCTTATTAATAACTTTTCTAAGTCTTTCACTACCAGCTTCGATAGCTAATGTAAGATTTTTTTGACCTGCCTTAACTAAAGTATTAACAATTTCGGGCACAAAAGAATCTACTCGTAGTGAAGAAACACTCATTTCTATATTTTCGCCATTATCAATTTTATTTTCTATATATTTACAAATCTCATTAAACCTTGGGTGTGCAGTAACTTGAGCTCCAAGCAGCGCAATTTTATTGGTATGCTTTAAACCTAAGTCTATTGCTTCAATAATTTTTTCGTAGGGCGCAAATCTTATAGGCAAATTTATGTATGAGGCAAGGCAAAAACTACAGCGATTAGCACATCCTCTTTCAACTTCTAAAATAAAAGTGTCAGAAAAATATGCGTTATGGCTTATGATTGGTGTATAAATACATTCAGGCAGTTTTTTTGTACTTTTTACTACGGAGGTTTGATTTAAAGACGGAATATAAACTCCTTCAATTTCAGCAAGTTGTTCTAAAATTTCCGATTTAGGATAACCTTTTAATTTACGACAAATTTCAACGACTTGTTTATTTACTTCTTCTCCGTCGCCAATGATGAAAAAATCAAAAATTTCTTTATAAGGTTCTGGATTAGATGATACAACAGGTCCCCCTGCAAAAAATAATGGGTCGGATTCTTTTCTGTCTTTTGCTTTAAATTCATATTTATTCCACTCTAAAAATTTAAATATTTCCAAAAAATCCAAATCAAATGAAAATGATACCGCTACAAGATTTATTTTGTCACGCATTAAGCGGGTTGTTTTAGTGTCTGAATATATTCTTTCAATGTCAATACTGTCATTTAGATCAAGTTCTCTATATAACCATAAATATCCTAATGAAGATAAGGCAAAAGATTCAGGTCCGGGAAAATAGAACCACATATTAAAATCACAGTCTTTCTTTACGGGTCTGTTATATAAATATGTTTCAGTTCTGTCATTATTCAAGGCTTGTACCTGTTTCACTTTCATTCATCGGCATTAGGTATAATTCATCAATTAATACACAAATCATTGCGGCAATTGCAGGCGAAAGAATTACCCCCCATACTCCAAGAAATTCTTCAGCAACAAAAAGGGCAACCATAATATTTATTGGATGAAGTTTCATAAATTTGCCAAATAAGAATGGACGAATCATATAATTTGAGATTTGTTGTATTGCAAGGAATAAAAGAATTGCAAGTGTTATTTTTATCCAACCAAGCGGGAAGGCTATTGCAACAATTACAGTAATAGCAATTGTTGGTCCCAGTAGTGGTATTATTTCACAAATTCCGGCAATTAAACCTAAAAGTACAGGGTATTCAATTCCTAAAAGTGCTACCTCAATTGTAACCATGACTCCTACTGTTATCATAGATAACACTTGAGCACGAACATAATTTCCAACTTTTGAAGTTATATTATATAAAATGCAGCCAGCTTTTTCTTTTAGGTTAGGTGGGAAAAATTCTATAAACTTATCTCTTAGATATTTTTTATCTACTAATATATAATAAATGAACATTGTCAGAGCTAGTGTTATAAAGATTGTTTGAGCTATAGCCATAGTTATATTAATAGATTGGTTAAATACGTTTTGTGCAATATTTGTTGATGCATTTGCGAGGTTTTCAAATGGAATCATTTCAGATATTGTTTTTCCATATAATTTAGTATGTGTAATAAAGTTGTATAAATTAGCTGCTTTCTGAGGCATTATAGAAATAAATAACTCAACTTCTTTATAGCACATAACAATTATTGGTAATATAAGTGCAAATAGTGCAGTTATTGAAGTTAGTACTACAATAGATGCTGCTGCTGCACGGTTTTTAATTTTTGTTTGGAGTTTATTAACAAACGGATTTAGTGCTGCTGCTAAAACAAATGATGCAAATAACAACATTAGTAATCCTGATAGTTTTGGTAATAAGAATAAAAGTATTACTATTAATATAATGAAAATTATAATTTTTGGATTAAAAAACTTCTTAAACATGCTGTATCCTGTATTTTAGCTACTAAAATCTTATTTGATGATACAAAAAAATAAAAATTTTTTCAACTGGGAAAAAGGCGTAAATACTTGATTATATACCTAATTATATAATAATTTATATATATAATTAACCTCAATTTGTAACATAACTTAACATGAATTCTTCAAAAAGGCAATTATCAAAGAAACAAATACTTTATATAAATACGAGGACACTAACACAAGGATTTTAGAAAAATGGGTTTCTTATTAGGCGCATTCGGAAAATTGGCTGCGGGCAGGAGGGTCAGAGATCTCCAAGCTCGAATGATGCGCGTCCAGTCTAGAATGAGACGGGCGACACGCCAGATTGAAACGACTTCTAAAATGTTAGAAACTCAAAAGAAAGCTGAATTAAACAGCCTTCAAACTATGGGGACTATGGCTAATGCCAGCATGGGCGGAGCAATCTTTAGCTTCTTACAACAAGGCGGCATGAACATTGATCAAAATACATTTGCTCAAATGCAGAGTGGTTTGCAATTCAATACTGCCGGTATGTCAGATGCTGATAGAGCTGCATTTGCAGCATTCCAAAATGCTCAAACGCAGATGAAGGCTAATAATGAAATGATAATGACTCAAATGAAGCAGCAAATTGAGGAAAAATACGAAAACTTAAACGATATGCTGTTAGAGCCATTGAAAATGGAAGAAGATTCACTTCAAACAGAAAAAGATTCTTTGGAATCTCAAATCCAAATTGCACAACAAGATTACGAAGCTTGCAAGAAAATGGAATCAGCAGATGCGAAAAACTTGGCTCCAAACTACACAGGACAAGGTTAAGAATAATAAAAGATATCATCAATCAGGGCTCGCGGAATTCTCCGCGAGCCTTTCTGTTTAATATTAAATCTTAATGAATTTACAAATTTTGAATTATAAGTTACAATAAAGTCATGGAAAATATGAGTTTAAATGAGAAGATTAACGAGCTTGTCGTTAAAATGGCAAAAGAGCCTAATGTTATAGAAAATTATCACATGTTGTCTGAATTGTATCTTCAACAGCAGAATTATGATAAAGTTATGTCTGTTTTGGACAGTTTACTTGCAATTCAGCCTGATGATGTCCAAGCCCTTGTGGGAATGGGGACTATGTGGTTTTATGAAAGTGATTTTAGAAAATCGCTTTCTTATTACAATAAAGCATTGGAAGTTAATCCGAAAAATTTCTTGATTTATTATAATATCGGAAATGTATTTGCGGAGTGGAAAAACTTTTCAAAGGCATTATTTTACTATAATAGAGCAATTGATTTAAATTCTTCTAATCCGGAAATTTATAATGCTATTGCACTTTTATATCAAGATATAGAAGATTATGTTGAAGCTAAAGCTTATTATGAAAAGGCATTATCGCTTGATCCTGAAAATATTAATGCGTTAATAGATTTAGGAAATGTTTGTTTTAAATTATTTGATTATGAAACAGCTTTAAAATTATTTAAAAAAGTTTTTGTTCTAAATCCTGATAATGAATTAATTGCTGTTTGTATTGCAAATGCATTAACTCTTATGAAAGATAAAAAACAAGCTTTTACATATTATGAAAAAGCTCTTTCAATGACTGATGATAAGTATAAAATTTATATCTGTTATGCAATTTCTTTGACTGAGTTTAAAGAATTTGATGCAGCTATTGAAATGTTTAAAAAGGCAATTAATTTTGATTCTGGGAGTGCAAATGCTTATGTTCTTTTAGCTAATCTTTACTCTAGCTTGAATAAGGTTAAAGAAGCTGTTGAGCTTTACAAAAAAGCACTTCAAGTTGAACCAAATAATCCTGAAACATACATGCTTTTAGGAAATGCGCACTATCTAGATAATGATATTGAGCAAGCTATTTCATCTTATCGTGCATCAATTAGTATTGCTCCGGAAAATGATGAATACAGGCTTATATATTCTCAAGTAATGGATGACTATGTGAAGTCAGTTCGCGGAGAGGTCTAATGCGTAGTTATTCTGTCGGAATTTTCGATAGATTGGTTTCCTTCCTAAGTTATATTACTGCCGGCTGGGGTGGTATGATTGTTATGGCTATTTTATATTTTCGTAAAAAAAATCCGTCACGATTTATGAGATATAATATTTTTCAATCGATTTTTATTTCTTTGATGTTTTTTATAATATCTGCTGGAATTGGGTTAATTTTAAAACTTTTGTCATATATTCCGTTTTTGAATTATATTGTTGCATATTTTGTTCTTCAATTTACGAAACCTGTATTTTTTGAATATTCATTAGTACAAGTTTTTATTGTTGGTTTAACGTTATATATGGCTGTGGTATCGCTTTTAGGCAGATATCCGCGAGTGTATTGGGTATCTTCAAAAATTATTGATCCGCAGGTAAGGTAGGTATTACTTCTACGGAACTGAATTATTAATATTAGTCAGGCATAATTGGAATTTACGTTAACCCCACTTGACATTTTGTTCCGGTTGATGTTTGATATAAGTGGATACTAGCCGAAATTTTCGTGCTGGATTTGACGGTTAGTACAAATGTAAAAGCAGGGATGCGACGCCCAAGCTCCCAAAAACGCTTGATGTAGGGCAAATTTGGTAAAATTAAAAGGAGAAATTATGCCAACTATTAACCAGCTTGTACGTTCTGAACGTAAGAAGCTTCAAGACAAAACAAAATCTCCAGCTTTGATGAATTGTCCTCAAAGACGTGGAGTTTGTACTAGGGTTTACACTACAACCCCTAAAAAACCAAACTCAGCACTTAGAAAAGTTGCTAGGGTTAGATTAACTAACGGATTTGAAGTAACTTCATATATCCCGGGTATTGGTCACAATTTACAAGAACACAGTGTTGTTCTTATTAGAGGTGGTCGTGTAAAAGATTTACCTGGTGTACGATATCACATCGTTCGTGGTACTTTAGATACTGCAGGTGTTGCTAACCGTGCTCAAAGCAGATCTAAATATGGTGCTAAAAAGAATGCAAAGGGAGGTAAGAAGTAATGTCAAGACGTTCTAAACCTGCAAGAAGAATACCTTTAGCAGATCCGGTATATAACAGCGTTGATGTTTCTAAATTTATTAATAGAATTATGAGACGTGGTAAAAAATCTTTGGCTGAAAAGATTTTCTACGGTACAATGGAAAGAATTAAAGAAAGAACTAATGAAGATCCAATTGAAATTTTCCAAAAAGCTATGACAAATGCTACTCCATTATTGGAAGTTAAAGCTCGTCGTATCGGTGGTTCTACTTACCAAGTACCTATCGAAGTAAAGGCTGATAGAGGTTTTGCTCTTTCATCTTCTTGGTTAATTGAATCAGCTAAGAAAAGAGGCGGAAAATCATTTATCGATAAATTAACTAACGAATTGATTGATGCTTCTAACGGACAAGGTGCAGCTTGCAAAAAACGTGAAGATACTCATAAAATGGCTGA
>JAAGKN010000281.1_pt1 | contig 59265 bp, 38 predicted proteins | sample 6206371 | NCBI WGS metagenome assembly JAAGKN01 (sample SAMN11533720, study PRJNA540317) | gut metagenome | isolation source: fecal pellets from male and female animal of same cohort | host: Peromyscus leucopus | place: USA:CA | collected 2017 | reverse complement strand
CTCGCCGCTTCGCTAAGCGAGCACGGGACAAGGACGGCACGGAGCGCTCTGGAGCTCTGGAGAGTTGGGGGGAGCGCGGGCGCTCGGGGCGGATTGGCGAGGGATTTTGGATTTTTTGGTTTTTATTCTTTTTATGAGGGTTTTGGTTACGGGGGCTGCCGGGTTTATCGGGGCGGCGGTGTGCGGGATATTGCTGGCGGATGGGTTTGAGGTTGTCGGGATTGACAATCTCAATGATTATTATGATGTCGGTCTGAAACTTGACCGGCTCGCTTTGCTTGGCGTTGACCGAGATGAGGCTTGCGTCCGGGGACGGGTATGCCGGTCAGGGAAATGTCAATCTTTTTCTTTTATCCGGATGGATCTTGAGGATAAGGATGGGTTGAACAGGCTTTTCGATGAATTCGGGTTCGGTTTTATCGCTCATTTCGGAGCCCAGGCAGGGGTGAGATATTCTGTGGATCATCCGGATGTATATATTAAAAGCAATATCGATGGTTTCCTTAATATCCTTGAATGCTGCCGTCATTATCATGTAAAGCATCTGGTTTATGCTTCCTCTTCGAGTGTTTATGGATTGAACGGGAAGGTGCCGTATTCTGAGAGCGACGGAACCGCTCATCCGGCGAGTCTATATGCCGCCACCAAGAAAAGTGTGGAGCTGATGGCTCATACTTATTCGCATCTTTTCGGGATTCCTACCACGGGGTTGCGGTTCTTTACTGTATATGGTCCGTGGGGACGGCCTGACATGTCGCCGTTTCTTTTTATAGACGCTATTCTGCACGACCGCCCGATTAAGGTTTTTAATAATGGGGATATGTGGAGGGATTTCACTTATATCGATGATATTGTGGAGGGTGTGGTTAGGATTCTTATGAAGCCTGCTGAACCGGATCCTGAATGGAATGCTGAAACAGCTGATCCCGCTTCTTCTTCCGCACCTTACAGGGTCTATAATATCGGTAATCAGCATCCTACGCGACTTATGGATTACATTGCCTGCATAGAGAAAGCCGCCGGCAAGAACGCAGAAAAGGAGTTCCTGCCGATGCAGCCTGGAGATGTATATAGGACATACGCTGATTCCTCGGCTTTGGCAAAAGCCACTGGTTTTATCCCCTCAACTTCTTTGGAGGAGGGTATATCCCGGACAGTGGATTGGTTCAAGAAATATTACAGGCTATAGACCGGGGGAACATGATTTTTGATTATATTTGTGGCGGCGAATTTCGTCGCCTTTTTTTATCTGCCATTATCATGAAACATCCATTACGAAATTATCGGTTTTTATTACTGTCTTTTGTGGTTTTATCTTTCGCCATGAATGTCTTGGCGGAGAGTGTTTCTGCCGACAAGAAGAAAATGGACCGTTTTATCGACGGCCTGATCTCTAAAATGACGGTGAAGGAGAAACTTGGGCAACTGAATCTTCCCGCTGCCGGGGATATAGTAACAGGTGAGGCCCGCAAGAGCAACATCGCCGAAGCGATTGCCGGCGGTAGAGTCGGCGGCGTATTTAATGTGAAGGGCGCTGATAAGATTGGTGCTTTACAGAAGATTGCTGTAGAGGAAAGCCGGCTCGGCATACCCTTGCTTTTCGGTATGGATGTGATTCATGGTTATGAAACGGTTTTCCCGATACCGTTGGCATTGTCGAGTTCATGGGATATGGCGGCGATAGAGGAGGCTGCGAGAGTGAGTGCCGAAGAGGCGTCGGCGGCAGGAATCTGCTGGACGTTCAGTCCGATGGTTGATATAAGCCGAGATCCCCGCTGGGGGCGCATGGCAGAGGGTGCCGGAGAGGATCCATATCTCGGTTCGAGGGTGGCTGAGGCGATGGTCAGAGGCTACCAGGGGAAAGGTGATTTCAAGCGCGACGATGAGATACTCGCTTGTGTCAAGCACTTCGCCCTTTATGGCGCTTCGGAAAGCGGACGCGACTACAACACCGTGGATATGAGCCGGCTCAGAATGTATAACGAATATTTTCCACCTTATAAGGCAGCGGTGGATGCCGGTGCGGCGAGTGTTATGACATCTTTCAATGTCGTTGACGGAATTCCTGCCACTGCCAACCGATGGCTTGTAACGGATGTTTTGCGCAACCAATGGGGATTTGACGGATTTGTTGTTACAGATTATGAGTCAATTATGGAGATGGCGCGGCATGGTGTCGGCAATCTTGCCGAGGCTTCTGTGAAGGCATTGAAGGCCGGCACGGATATGGATATGGTGGCCAACGGATTTTCAGGCACACTCGGGAAGTCGCTTGAGGAGGGGAAAATCTCTATGGAAGAGATTGACACTGCTGTAAGAAGGATACTGGAGGCGAAATATAAGCTGGGACTATTTGACAATCCTTATAAATTCATAGATGCCAAAAGGGAAAAGAACGGTATCTATACAAAAAGGAACAGGGATATAGCCCGACGTATCGCCACTGAAACATTCGTGCTCCTTAAAAATGATGGGAAAGTGCTTCCTTTGGAGAAGAAAGGGAAGATCGCACTGATAGGACCGCTTGCCAATACAGCATCCAATATGCCGGGCACATGGAGTGTAGCCGCTGATTTCTCCAAATACAAGACACTTGCAGAGGCATTCCGCGACGCTGTAGGCGACAAAGCGGAGATACTTTATGCAAAAGGCTCAAACCTTACATACGATCCTATTCTTGAGGCAGACGCCACAGTGTTTGGACGGGAGATGCGCGATCCACGCAGTGCCGAGGAGCTGCTTTCGGAGGCAATGGAGATGGCAAACAGCGCTGATGTTATTGTCGCCGCCCTCGGGGAATCATCGGAATTCAGTGGAGAATCGTCGAGCCGCAGCAATCTTGACCTGCCTGATGCGCAGAAGGTCCTTCTTGACAGTCTTCTCTCTACAGGGAAACCCGTTGTGATGCTTAATTTCTCCGGACGTCTAACGGTGATGACTGAGGAAATTGAGAAAGTGCCGGCTATTCTCAACGTATGGTTCGGCGGTTCGGAAGCAGGCGACGCTATAGCTGATGTGGTGTTCGGCGATGTCAATCCCTCGGGAAAACTTACGGCGAGTATGCCGCGCAATGTCGGTCAGATTCCGGTATATTACAATCATCTGAATACCGGACGCCCCGTTCCGGACAGTGCCACCCGCTACCGCAAATTTCAGAGCAACTATCTTGATGTAAGGAACCCACCGCTCTTTCCTTTCGGTTACGGTCAGAGCTACACTGATTTTGAATACTCCGGTTTCCGAATTGACTCCGAGACAATGCCTGCCGACGGCGCGATAACAGCTACTGTTACCGTGAAGAATACCGGTGACAGGGAAGGCGCGGAGATTGTGCAGTTCTATATCCGCGATCTTATGGCGAGCATATCGCGTCCGGTAAAAGAGCTTAAGCATTTTGAGCGTATAACACTCAAGCCGGGTGAAAGCAGGGAGGTAAGCTTCAGAATCACTCCTGAGGATCTCAAATTCTATAACTATGACCTTGAGTTTGTCAACGAGCCTGGAGAATTCGAGATTATGGCAGGTCCTGACAGCTCACGCCTTTCACGTCTGAAATTCCGTCTTGCCGAATAACCGGCGCTTAAAATATACGGCTCCGCAGATTTTTGCAAAAATCTGCGGAGCCGTTGTTATATTGTCCTGTTTCCGGAACTGATCAGAGCACCTGACGGTAGAGAGCCTCAATCTGTTCGAGAGTAACCTCGCGCGGATTTCCGGGAGTGCAGACATCAGCGAGAGCCTGTTCGGCGAGACGGGGAATGTCGTTTTCTGTGATGCCGATTTCCGAGAGATGCTGAGGAATCTCAACCTCTACAGCGAGAGCCTGAACAGCCTCACATGCAGCTTTGGAAGCCTCTTCCTTGCTCATGCCTTCGATATCCACACCCATGGCGCGTGCGATCTCGGGATATTTGTCGAGGCAGCATTCCATGTTGAATTTCATTACTGTGGGGAGAAGGAGCGCGTTGGCCACACCGTGGGGCACATCGAAGAGAGAGCCCATGGGATGGGCCATGCCGTGAACGAGACCGAGACCCACGTTTGAGAAGGCCATGCCGGCGATATACTGTGCCACAGCCATGCCGTTGCGGGCCTCAGCGTCTGTGGGATGCTCAACAGCCACGGGGAGATGGCGGGCAATCATGCGGATAGCCTCAAGCTCAAACATATCGGACATTTCCCATGCGCCTTTTGTGATGTAGCCTTCGATGGCGTGGGTGAGGGCATCCATACCAGTAGCGGCAGTGAGGCTCTTCGGGAGGCTGTACATGAGTTCGGCGTCGATGATGGCTACGGCGGGGATGTCGTTGGGATCGACGCACACCATCTTCTTCTGTTTCTCCTCGTCGATGATCACATAGTTGATTGTGGTTTCAGCGGCAGTTCCGGCAGTTGTCGGAAGGGCGATGATGGGCACACTCTTATGTTTTGTGGGAGCGCATCCTTCAAGTGATACTATATCGGAGAACTCCGGGTTGTTGATGACGATACCTACACCCTTGGCAGTGTCGATAGATGAACCGCCACCGATTGCGATGATGAAATCAGCGCCGGCTTTGCGGAAAGCTTCGATACCGTTGTTTACGTTGGTAACGGTAGGATTCGGTTTTACGTCGCTAAAGATTTCGTAAGGTATGTTTGCCTCGTCGAGGACATCAGTCACCATCTTTGCTACACCGAATTTGATAAGACCCGGGTCAGTGATGATAAGAGCCTTGTTTTTACCTATCTGTTTTACAGCCTCGGGGAGCTGTTTTCTCGCACCGGGTCCGAAATAAGAGACCTCGTTGAGGATGAAACGATTAATCATAAGATTTGTGGTATTAGTTAATGATGTTACAAAGGTATCATTTTCGCACGGTATTCGGAAATTTTTCGGTATCAATAATTGAAGTTATTTTTTTGATTGGCGACGCATCGCAAACTTTTTGCAAAACTTATCGCAAACCTAAAGGATTGCGGTCCGGGCTACGCATGACATCCGCAACAGGCATTGTGGTTATGCTTGACATCGATTATTACACAATGATTTGTCCTTAACAATTTTTAACTTGATGGTATTTCTGATAGGTGAAGACCGGTTAAAGCGAAGTTAAAAAATACAATAAGAATTTGGAGTTGGGATGGGTCGGGGTGCGGGCGATTCCTTTTGTTTTAAAAGGATTTCGGGGTGGTTCGAGGGGTGCGGGAAAGAGAATGGAAAATCGGGTAAAATACATAATGTAATTATTACAATAAGTCGCTTGGAGTTATTGTAGGAAGTAAGAAAAGGATTTTTATGTTGTAAAACACAATTTGCGAGAGAGTTGAAGTTTGGTTTTGAAATTATTATTTGCTACTTTCGCATCGAATTAATAATCTTTACCTCCATGATGACTCAGAACTCAGCCTTAACTCCCCTTGCTTTCCACCATATATCGGTGGATTGTGTGGTGCTTGGTTTTGACGGCTCAAAGTTCCGGGTGCTCCTTCTGAAAAGGGATCTTTCTGCTCTCCGGGGGAAGGAGACGGGGATGAACGTGACTGAGGATTCCGGTGAGGAACCGGCGGTTGACTACAAGCTTCCCGGTGCGCTCATTTTCCAGGATGAGGATCTTGACGCTGCGGCATCCAGAATACTGTCGAGTCTCTGCTCCATCACGAATGTAAAGATGCATCAGTTCAAGGCCTACGGATCGAAGAACAGAACCCGCGCCCCGCGCGATGTCGATTGGCTTGAAGGCGTGCAGAAAGTCAGGGTTGAACGGATAATAACCATAGCCTACGTTGGAATGGTTAAACTCAATGAGAGAAGTTTCCGCGATGCCGCAAGAAACGGAGCCGAATGGAGAGAAGTGGATTCCCTTCCGCAACTTGCCTTCGACCATAACCAGATTGTCAGCGACGCCCTTGCTTTCTTCCGACACACCACCGACGCCGAACCGGCTCTTCTTTTCGACCTTTTGCCGTCGAAATTCACGGCGAGCGGTATGCGTGCCCTTTTCGACGCGGTTACGGGCCGCAGCCATGATGTCAGGAATTTCCATAAGAAGATGGAATCGATGGAATATATCCATCCGCTCGATGAATTCCAGACAGGAGTGGCACACCGGGCGGCAAGATACTACAAGTTCGACCGGAAAGCATACAACAGGCGAAGGAAATAATACAACTCTAAGAACATAACTCTAACATAAATAAAGATGTACTTATTAGGATACGACATAGGAAGCTCATCTGTGAAAGCGGCACTCGTTGACGCTGAAAGCGGAAGAATAGTGGCTACAGATTTCTTCCCGAAATCGGAGGCACCCATCAAAGCCCTCAAACCGGGCTGGGCTGAGCAGAATCCGGAGGACTGGTGGAGCTACCTCAAAGGAGCCACCGAATCTGTGATGAAATCATCGGGAATCGACCCTAAGGATATCAAGGCTATAGGTATCAGCTATCAGATGCACGGTCTTGTGGCTATCGACAAGGAGGGTAAACTTCTTCGCGACGCCATAATCTGGTGTGACTCACGCGGAGTGCCCTACGGAGAGAAAGCTTTCAAGGAGATCGGAAGCGAGAAATGCCTCGGTTCGCTGCTTAATTCGCCGGGTAACTTCACAGCCAGCAAACTTGCATGGCTCAAGGAGAACGAGCCGGAGACATTCAGCCGTATCCATAAGATAATGCTTCCCGGCGATTACGCCGCATGGCGTCTTACCGGAGAACTCTGCACCAACGCCGAAGGTCTGTCGGAATATATGCTTTGGGATTTCGAGAAAAACGGTCCCGCTCAGTTCCTTCTCGACTATTTCGGCTTTGACGCATCCATCCTTCCTGAAATAAAACCCTCATTCTCGGAGCAGGGAAGGGTTACTGAGTCGGCAGCTAAAGAGCTCGGACTCGCTCCCGGCATCCCGGTGACCTACCGTGCCGGCGACCAGCCTAACAACGCCCTTTCACTCAATGTGTTTGAGCCGGGTGAGGTCGCATCCACAGCCGGAACATCAGGTGTGGTTTACGGTATCAACGGAGTCCTTGCCTACGACACATATTCACGTGTCAACAACTTCGCCCATGTCAACCATACAGCCGAAGCACCGCGTATCGGAGTAATGACCTGCATCAACGGCACAGGTATCCTCAACTCATGGATCAAGAGAAATGTCATTCCCGCCGGAGTGGGTTATGCCGAGATGAACGATCTTGCCGCATCAGTGCCGGTAGGTAGCGAGGGAGTGACAATCCTTCCCTTCGGCAACGGCGCGGAGCGCGTGCTCCAGAACCGCGAGATCGGTTGCTCTTTCCATGGCATCAACTTCAATATCCATAACCGCAACCATATCGTCCGTGCCGCACAGGAGGGAATCGTGTTCTCGTTCATGTATGGCATGGAGATTATGGAGAAGATGGGAATGGAGATCAGCCGCATACATGCCGGACACGCCAACATGTTCCTCAGCCCGGTGTTCCGCCAGACACTCGCGAGTGTGTCGGGAGCAACAATCGACCTTGTCGAGACCGACGGAGCCGTAGGCGCAGCCAAGGGAGCCGGAATGGGAGCCGGAATCTACAAAGACCACAACGAGGCGTTTGCATCCCTCAAGAAGATAGAGGAAATACATCCCGATGCCGACCGCACACCCTATCTTGAGGCTTACGCCCGCTGGAAGGAATGCCTCAGGACTGAACTTTCTTAAACCAGAACCAAAAATTTATAAACATTATAAAAACAAACAATTATGGCAACTAAAGAATATTTTCCCTCGTATAGGAAAAATCAAATTTGAAGGAACAGACAGCTACAACCCTCTGGCTTACCGCTACTACGACGCAGAGAGAGTTGTGCTCGGCAAACCGATGAAAGAATGGCTCAAATTCGCCATGGCATGGTGGCACACACTCTGCGCTGAAGGCGGCGACCAGTTCGGCGGCGGCACAAAGAAATTCCCCTGGAACGAAGGTGCAGACGCAATGACCATCGCCAAGCAGAAAGCCGACGCCGGCTTCGAGATCATGCAGAAACTCGGCATCGAATACTTCTGCTTCCACGACACTGACCTCATCGGTGACCTCGGCGAGGATATCGCCGACTATGAGGCAAGCATGAAAGAGATCACCTGCTACCTCAAAGAGAAAATGCAGGAGACCGGCATCAAGAACCTCTGGGGCACAGCCAACGTATTCGGCAACGGCCGCTATATGAACGGCGCCGCCACCAACCCCGACTTCGACGTTGTGGCCCGCGCTGCCGTGCAGATCAAGAACGCCATCGACGCAACTATCGCCCTCGGCGGTACAAACTATGTGTTCTGGGGTGGCCGCGAAGGCTACATGAGCCTGCTCAACACCGACCAGAAGCGTGAGAAAGAGCATCTCGCACGCATGCTCACCATGGCCCGCGACTATGCCCGCGCAAACGGCTTCACCGGCACATTCCTCATCGAGCCCAAGCCCATGGAGCCCAGCAAACACCAGTATGACGTTGACACCGAGACCGTGATCGGCTTCCTCAAAGCCCACGGTCTTGACAAGGACTTCAAGGTGAACATCGAGGTGAACCACGCCACTCTCGCCGGCCACACATTCGAGCACGAGCTCGCAGTGGCTGTCGACAACGGCATGCTCGGCAGCATCGACGCCAACCGCGGCGACTACCAGAACGGCTGGGACACCGACCAGTTCCCCATCGACAACTACGAGCTCACCCAGGCCATGATGCAGATCATCCGCAACGGCGGCCTCGGCAACGGCGGCACAAACTTCGACGCCAAGACCCGTCGCAACTCAACCGACCTTGAGGATATCTTCATCGCCCACATCGCCGGTATGGACGCTATGGCCCGCGCTCTTCTCAGCGCAGCCGACGTGCTTGAGAAATCTCCCTACAAGCAGATGCTCGCTGACCGCTACGCTTCATTCGACGCCGGCAAGGGCAAGGAATTCGAGGAAGGCGCAATGTCGCTTGAGGATCTCGTTGCTTACGCCAAGACCCAGGGCGAGCCGAAGCAGACTTCCGGCAAGCAGGAGCTTTACGAGGCAATCATAAATATGTACGCTTAATCGTCTTTTAATGATATATTATAAGAGATTAATGATTAGTTGGTAGAGTCAGGGGGTAGCGGAATGTTTTCAGACATAGCCGCTTCCCTCTGACCTTATAATCTATTTTCTCTGATTTAAGCCGGTTGTCATTAATCTCAAAAAGACAGCAATATCATGAATTCTCAAACGCAAGGCGACAAATTCTATCTCTATTCGATAGTGTCTGTGGCTGTGATCGGAGGACTTCTCTTCGGTTACGACACAGCGGTGATATCAGGAGCCGAGAAAGGCCTTCAGGCATTCTTCCTCGGAGCGAGTGATTTCGTCTATACCGACGGACTTCACGGCATAACCTCTTCCAGCGCACTGCTGGGATGTATAATCGGTAGTGCGATTTCCGGACTCGTGGCATCGAGGCTCGGACGCAAGCCGGCTCTCTCGCTGGCGGGATTTCTATTCTTTCTGTCGGCGGTAGGCTCATATTTCCCCGAATCCTTCATTCTTCCCTACGGAGTTCCCGACATGACACTTCTCGTGGTGTTCAACATCTACCGTATCATCGGAGGTGTGGGTGTAGGACTCGCTTCGGCTATCTGTCCGATGTATATTGCGGAGGTCGCGCCCGCCGACAAGCGAGGCGCATTGGTTTCATGGAACCAGTTCGCGATCATATTCGGTCAGCTTGTGGTTTATTTCGTCAACTTCCTTATCCTCGGCGACCACACCAACCCCATCATCGAGAAAGTGGGCGAGGCACTCTATCAGGTGAAAGACGGCAGCGACCCCTGGACAATCCAGACAGGCTGGCGCTATATGTTCGGAAGCGAGGGAATCGTGGCGGCAGTGTTCACGCTTCTTGTATGCTTTGTTCCTGAATCACCTCGTTATCTTGTACTCAAAGGACAGGACAAGAAAGCCCTCGGCATCCTTGAGAAAATCAACGGCAGCCGCGAAGGCTCAAATATCCTTCTCAGCATCAAGAACACAGCAGAAGTCAAGAGCGAGCGTCTCTTCTCCTATGGTGTTCTCGTGATATTTGTGGGCATCATGCTTTCAGTGTTCCAGCAGGCGGTCGGAATCAATGCCGTTCTCTATTATGCACCCCGTATATTTGAGTCGATGGGAATGGACAACCCGATGGTCAACACTATCGTTATGGGTATCGTGAACATCACATTCACCCTTGTGGCGATCTTCACAGTAGAGAAACTTGGCCGCAAACCGCTCCTCATCTGGGGTTCTCTCGGAATGGCAGTCGGCGCGCTCGGAGTCTGCATAAGCAACATCTGCGAAGTTCCGCCATTGTTCCCTGTTGTAAGCATTATGGTTTATTCCGCATGCTTCATGTTCTCCTGGGGTCCGATCTGCTGGGTTCTAATCTCAGAGATCTTCCCCAACACCATCCGAAGCGCGGCTGTAGCCATCGCTGTGGCTTTCCAGTGGATCTCCAACTTCATTGTGTCGTCAACATTCGTGCCTCTCTACAATATGGAGGGAGCCGGAATGGGTGACAAATTCGGTCACTTCTTCGTATATGCGATGTACGGCGTGATCTGCGTTATCGCAGCGGTATTTGTGTTTAAACTCGTTCCCGAGACCAAAGGCAAGACCCTTGAGCAGATGGGCGAGATCTGGCGCAACAGAAGCAATAAGAAATAAGTTTAACCAACTTAAATTTGTATATTTGGATGGAAAAGCCGCGGATTCCGGAATGGAACCGCGGCTTTTTTACTTTAGTGAATGGTTCTTGTCGATGAACCGTCATTTTTTCTCCTTTTCTTCATGAAGTTTATGGAGGGCGAGTTTCAACACACCGTGTTTTTCTCCTATGATTTTCATATCCTTATGGATTTTATTCACTTTTTTTAAAGTTTCCGCAGCGATGACTATTATCGCCACAGACATTGCAGCATGTATGATATGCGGAGCAAGCATACATATAAGACTTGGCTTTTTCATAATACAAGTAAATTAAAATTAAGATTTGTCTTTGCGGGATATGTAGGCAATCTCGTTTCCGGCTTACCCCGCTTCAATTAAAACATCCCATCTCTGCAAAGGGTTTGAAATTTTGAGAGAATGATTATTTGCGCTATATTTGCGGCATGGGCATTATTTCAAGATTCATAATGGCGGTCGTCATAATGGCGGTAACGGCGGCAGGAATGTCTGCCAAGTCCCGACCATGGGACAACGGCAGGCTTAAAGCAAGCGATAACAAAAGATTTCTGATGCATGAGAACGGAACTCCATTCTTCTGGCTCGGACAGACGGCATGGCTTCTTCCGGAACGTCTTGATCGGGATGAGACGGCATATTTTCTGTCACGCACAGCAGAGCAGGGATATAATGTAGTTCAGATACAGGTAGTTAACGATGTTCCGGCTTTCAATGCTTACGGAAAGAAATCAATGCCTGCCGGTTTCGATTTCTCGGCTATCGCCGACAAAGACGGCTACGGCTATTGGGACCATCTTGACTATATTGTGGATGTTGCAGCCGGCAAAGGGATTTATGTCGGCATGGTCTGTATCTGGGGAGGGCTTGTGAAGTCAGGAAAGATGGACAAAGACCAAGCCGTTGCCTACGGAAAGTTCCTTGCGGAGAGATACCGCGACCGTCCCAACATCATTTGGATAATAGGTGGCGATATCGAAGGTTCGGTAAAGACCGAAGTGTGGGACACTCTTGCCCGGACTATAAAGAAATATGATTCCGGCCATCTTATGACTTTCCATCCGCGCGGGCGAACAACTTCCGCACGATGGTTTGCCAACCGCGAATGGCTGGACTTCCATACATTCCAGAGCGGCCACCGCAGGTACGGACAGAGGATGGGAAACAAAGATTATCCTATTCCCGACAATACCGAGGAGGACAACTGGATGTATGTTGATTCCACGTGGAACCATCTTCCCATACGTCCGGTTCTTGATTCTGAACCGAGCTATGAGGATATCCCACAGGGGCTTCATGGGAAGGATGAGCCTAAATGGAAGGACAAGGATATCAGGCGCTATGCCTATTGGTCTGTATTCGCAGGCAGCTGCGGACACACCTACGGGCATAACGCGATAATGCAGTTCGTGCGTCCCGGTGTGGAGGGAGCCTACTTCGCCGACGGAGATATAAAACCCTGGTGGAAAGCCCTTGATGATCCCGGATGCCGCCAGATGGTTTATCTTAAAGAGCTGATTGAGAGATTCCCTTATTTCGACCGAAAACCGATGCAGCATACTGTAAGGAGGAACGGGAAAGGCTACGACCGGCTTGCCGCTACCGGAGGCGACGGTTATCTTCTTATATACAATCATACCGGAAGACCTATGGACATAGATGCTTCCGGTATAAAAGGTGAGAAAAAAATATGGTGGATGGATGCTTCCGACGGTTCTTTTCGTTATATCGGCGAAGCAAAAGATACCGTGGAATATTCACCTGAATCAGGGGCCGACGGAGTTCTTGTGATAACAAGTCTTCCTGTCAGTTTTCAATAAGCGGCGGCTGTCGCGCGGAAATCGGCGAGAGCCTGCTGGTATGAATATTCTGCGTCGAGAGCCTGGCGGATGAGTGAGAACAGAGGCTGTAGCTGTGACAGACAGTCGGTTTCCGAGATTCTGCCGAGTTCATAAAGCTTGTTTATGTGTGCGCTGTTGTCGCATTCCTTCGCGATCGCTGTGCATTCCGCAGCCGACTCGCCGAGCGCCGCAGCCTTCTCGAATTTCATTCTGAGATTCATAAGACCGTTGATGCGCTCATCCTCAAGATTTGCCATAGCCGCTGCTTTTGCAGCTTTTGCAGCTTTCACACGACCTTTATTTGCCCAGAGAGGGAGGGATACGCCAACTTTCACACCATAATGGTTGTCTTCAGTCACCATCTCGCTTGAATAACCGAGCGAGAACTCCGGAAGACCCTCCTTTTTGCGGAGTCCAATTTCAGCGTCGGCGGCGGCAGATTCGGCAAGTGCCTTCGCCACAGAAGGGAGATTATCAGTAGCGCCCTGGCTCCATGATGCGAAATCGGCGGGGAGGGAGTAATCAAGATATGATTCTCCGGTCCATGCCGGCAACTCACCTCCGGCAAGGGTATTCAGCTGCGACATCACATTTTTCAGTTCAATGAGATTCACCTTGCGCTCAGCCTTGAGGGTGGAGAGCTCTATGCGGATGGAATTGGCATCCACCGCAGTTGAAAGACCTTTCTCCACGGCTACCCCCGCAGCCTCCGACAGACGGGTCAGAGACGCCTCCATGGAGGCATAAAGCGCTTCAAGCTTGCGGCAATAGACAGCCTGGGTCATAAGAGCGTCGGCTTCCGAAAGGATTCTTGCCCGTTCCCCCTTCAATTCGGCGGCAGCCACTGAATTCAACTCCCTTGCCACTTTTTTCTTCGCGCCCGACAGAGTGGCGAAATCGAAACTCTGTGTGACGTCGAGCATCACCTTGTCGGGGTTATTGTTGGCGCCCCATTGGTATATGAAATCAACTTCGGGATCGGAGAGTGTAAGCCCGGTCATATTCTCACTCTGAGCCGCCTCTGTGCGGAGAGAGGCGGTTTTCATTGCCCGGCTGCGGGAGAGAATACCGGATAAAACAGTGGAATAGTCCGACTGTGCGGACGACTGGAAAGCTGCGAATGTCAGTGTCAATGCGAGCGGAAGAAACTTAATCTTTCGGATGTGCATTTTGTTGTCGTTTTTTTAGTAGTATATACATTATCGGGATAATGAACCCGTTGAGAATCGTAGAAGTCACCAGACCGCCGAGAATCACCTTCGCCATAGGGCTCTGGATCTCGTTGCCCGGTTCCGAGCTGCCGGCAGCCAGCGGGATAAGCGCCAGAGCCGAGGTGAGCGCGGTCATTATGATAGGATTCAACCTGTCGAGCGAGCCTTCCATCACGGCGTCCCTCACGCTCCCTCCGCGTTTCAGAAGCTCGTTGTAGCGGTCAACGAGGAGCATTCCGTTGCGGGTGGCTATGCCGAAAAGCGAGATGAAGCCTATAATCGCCGGAATGCTTATGACTCCCGACGAGAAAGCCACCGCGAACACTCCGCCGATGAGGGCGAGCGGCAGATTTATCATCACGACAGCCGACTGTGAGAAACTCCTGAACTGGTTGTAGAGCAGCAGGAATATCGCCACGATAGAGCAGAGAGAGGCGAGCAGAAGAATCCTTGAAGCGGACTCCTCGCTCTCAAACTGTCCTCCATATTCAACCCTGTAGCCCTCCGGAATGTTTACCGACGCGGCAACCTTTTCCTTTATTTCTTCCACCGCACTTCTCATGTCGCGCCCCTCTATATTGGCGCTGACCACGATTCTGCGCTCCTGGTTCTCACGGTTTATGCCGCTCGGACCGGATGATACCTTAATCTCTGCTATCGACTCAAGAGGGAGGATAGAGCCGTCGGCGGCGCTAACCGGAGTGTTCCGGATATCCTCTATTCCGGCATCTCCGGTTCCGGCGAGGCGCACTACAACATCGCATACACGATTGTCCTCATACACTTCCGAAACACGTTTGCCTCCGAGAAGAGTTCCAACAGCATCGGCGAAAGCAGGCATAGTAATGCCATATTGCGCCATTACCTCGCGGCGGGGGGTGATCTTGATCTGCGGACGCATCACCTGTTGCTCGACATTGACATCCTTCAGACCATCGATCACTTCGATATTATGCTTTATCTCGGTGCCTATCTGATGGATGCGCGGGAGATCATTGCCGAATACCTTTATCGCCACATTCGCCTGTGTGCCGGAAAGCATGGCGTCGATACGGTGGGAGATAGGCTGGCCTATCTCTATATTGACACCGGGAATCGCTTTTAGTTTATTCCGGACCTCCTCAAGCATCTCATTTTTTGAACGAGATTTAAGTTCAAAAGGAGCCTCTATCTCCGAAACATTCACACCCAGAGCGTGTTCGTCGAGTTCGGCGCGTCCGGTCTTTCGAGCCACTGCGTAGATCTCATCCACGCTCATCAGCAGCTTCTCCGCCATACTTCCGAGTCTTTCCGATTCCTCAAGGGAAATGCCCGGGAGAGCGCTGACGTTTATGGTGAGAGAGCCTTCATTGAAAGGGGGGAGGAAGCTTCTTCCCTGCATGAAGAAAACAACGAGCGCCACAACGAAAAGAGCGCTGATCGAGCCCACCACGATCTTCCATTTGGAAAGAGCCCATCCGAGAGCCGCGGCATAATGCTTCTTGAGCCATACCACAATCTTGGGCTCCGACTGGTTTTTCCCTTTGCCGGGAAGCAGCCATGAGCAGAGCACCGGAGTCAGTGTCAGCGCCACAAGAGTGGAAGCCACAAGGGCGATGATGAAGGCGATTCCGAGAGGCACAAGCATTCTTCCTTCCATTCCATGAAGGAAAAACAGAGGGATGAAGCTGACAACAATTATGAGAGTGGAGTTGAGGATAGGCATTCTCACCTCTTTGGAGGCGTTGAATATGACCTCAAGTTTCTTCTTCCGTTTCTCATCAGGCAGCGCAAGATTCTGGCGCAGACGTTTATATACATTCTCTACATCCACGATGGCGTCGTCAACAAGAGAACCGATTGCGATAGCGATACCTCCGATACTCATGGTGTTGATCGTCAGTCCGAGCAGATGGAGCGAGAGAATTGTCATCAGCAGCGCGAGTGGGATTGTCACGAGAGATATCAGCGTAATCCTCGGATTCATCAGGAAGATGAAGAGGATTATGCAGACAAAAATCGCGCCTTCCACAAGACTCTGCTTGATATTGTTGATAGAACTGTCGATGAAACGCTGCTGGCGGTAGAGGTCGGTGTCGATTTTCACCGAAGCCGGAAGCGAGGGCTTCATCTCCTCAATCGCCTTGTCGATTCTTTCGGTAAGTTCGAGAGTGCCGGTATGTGGCTGTTTTGTCACAGTCATTATGACACCGGCATTGCCGTTGACAGAGGCCGAGCCCATTCTTGGCAGAGAGGGTCCAGCCTGAATGTCGGCGACATTCTCCAGAAGCACCGACATCCCGTCGGTCGCCTTTACCACACATTTGCCGATATCCTCGGTATTGTTTGTAGAAACCACACCTCTTACGAGGTATTCGTTGCCATGTTCATAAACGACAGAGCCTTGCGGATTTCCGTTCATCGCCTCGGTAGCCGCATTGATATCGTCAAGAGTCACGCCGAACGCCCTCATCCTTTCAGGACGCAGAGAGATACGGTATTCCTTCTCCTCTCCTCCGATGACCGACACCTGAGCCACACCCTCGATGCTTTTGAGGCGCGGAATCATTCTTGTGTCGGCAAGAGAACGCAGCTGCGAAACATCGAGCGAATCCGAGGTCATTCCGACAAACATCACCTCGCCGAGAACCGACGACTGAGCGCCCATCACCGGAGTCCCCGCAGAAACAGGGAGATCGGAAGTTATTGTGGCGAGTCTTTCGGAAATATTCTGGCGGGCGTGGTAAACGTCGGTCTCCCAGTCGAATTCAACCCAGACTATGGAGAAACCCGAAGTTGAGTTGCTTCTGATGCGTCTTACACCCTGAGTGCCTCCGAGAGCCGTCTCAATAGGGAATGTGACAGTCTGCTCCACCTCTTCAGGCGCCATACCCGGCGCCTCGGTCATAACAGCGACAGTTGGGGCATTGAGGTCGGGAAAGACATCCGCCTCCATTCTTGAGGCAACGAAACATCCGGCAACAGCGATGATAAGGGCGGCGGCCGCCGTCAGAATCCTGTTGCGCAAAGAAAAAGCTATAATCTTGTTAAGCATTCCCGAAAGATTTAATGGTTATGGCTGTGTCCCTGAGGAACAATACCGCTGTTCTCGGCGAGACGGACGCTATGCACGCCTTTCACGACAACCTCGTCGCCCTGTTTAAGGCCGCTTTTTATCTCTATTCTCAATCCGTCGGACTCGCCGGTCTCAACCGGTACCCGCTTGAAGGCATGGGGATGGAGTCTTACATAGACATAATCATGTCCCTGCTCCTCGGTCACCGCCTCAATCGGAACACTGATGACATTGTCGCGCTTTTGTCCGAGAAGATATATCTCAGCCACGCTTCCGTTGCGCAGAACGCCCGGATTGTCGAATTCCATATAGACAGGAATGTAGTGGGAAGTGGAAACATCGGGCATATCTCTGGAAACCACTCTGAAATTGAGCTTTGTGAGATTCATAGCCTCGTCGCCGATACCAGGAACAATTACTCTTGCTCCGGAAATATCACCGATACGGTTCCACTGCCGTTCGCTGACATCGGCTCGCAGATGCAGACGGCGTGTCTGCGACACTGTGGCGAGTGGATCCCCCTGGTTGACAAACTGACCCTGGTTGACCAGAATGGAGGTGACATAACCCGCAATCGGGCTTGAAGCGCCGATGCTTGAAGAAGCTCCTTTTATCGAGACACCCTCGGCATTGGCTTTAGCCACAGCGTAGTCATGTTTTATCTGCTCGTATTCCTTCTTTGAAATTAGATTATCCTTTATCAGCTCTTCAGCACGCGCAAGTTCTTTTTCGGCAAGACCGAGGCTTATCTTAGCCGCGGATTTGCCGTCGCTCTGTTCCAGTCCCCGGGCACTGACAGTGAAAAGCGACTGACCGGCGCCTACGCTGTTTCCCACTGCAAGATTCTTATTGGTGAACGATACGATTCCGGATATTCGCGCACTGACGGTTGCCTGTGCCCCCTGCGGAGCCTCGATCCGTCCGCCGGTCTTTATTACGGAACTGAAAGCGGAGTCCTTCACGGTTTCCACTCTCAGTCCGGCGAGCTCCTCAGCCTCATGGGAGAGGGAGATCTCACCTTCATGCTTATGGTCTTTTTTTTCGCCGCCGTCATGTTCTTTCGCATGTTCGGCTTCCTCGTTGTGGTCGTGTCCGGAATGGTCATGGCCTGAATGGCTGTTGCCGCAGGCAGTGGGGAAAATAGCCGCCAGGGCGATAAGGATGGATGGTATGTGTCTAAGTTTCATGATGGATTGATTCGTGTCTGAAAATTATATGCCGGTCCTGTTGTATGAAGCGGGATGGCATGGAAAATCACCTTTGCAAAGATATACCACACAGGTTGCATATTATGTGCAAAATAGGATTGTACGCGCCCGATGAATGTATCTGATTCGTTCAAATTTGTAAAATACGCCTGATTTGAGCTTCCCAGAGGCAGCTTATTTGATAATAATGTTTAATTTTGTTTTGAAAAAAGAATTAGTTGAACCGTTAATCAACCATGATGCGAATTTACTTTTTCATTATATCTCTTCTTTTAGGATTAAATATTACAGTCAATGCCATGGGAAACCGGATGTCAGTCCGGACCGGTCATCTCTTTGGGAAAGGTGAATCCGCAGTCAGTAATTTTACGGAATTCTGCCATGACAAAGACGGGTATCTGTGGATAGGGACTGTCAGAGGTATTCTGCGGTTCGACGGAAACAGCTATGACATATATCGCCACGACGATCTCGATGAAGGCTCGCTTTCCGACAACCGCACGCTCGATCTGCTTTGCGACTCCAAAGGGCGGCTGTGGGTTGCTACCGCCAACGGACTCAACCTCTACGACAGAAGCACCGACACATTCAGACTGATAAAAATACCGTCGAAAGACTTCAACGGATATATCATCGCTATTGACGAGCAGGCAGACGGAACAGTAACATTCATACTTTCCGGAATCGGACTTTATGTTATAGACGAGAGCGATGGCGACGTAAAGGCGGTGAGGCACATGCCGCTTCTCCGCGACAAAGATTTCAACACTCTTGAATGCGGCAAAGACGGTAAAATGTATATCGGCGACAAAGAGGGAAGTGTCCACATTGTCTCTCCCAACGGCAGCATGAAGACAGTGAAAGTAAGCGACACCTATATCAAGGATCTTGAACTTGAGACAGACGGCAACCTCATTGTCAATGTAAGGGACGATATCTACCGGGTGAACGCCACCACTCTTGAAATGACACATCTGACACTCCCCTGGCACCTGTTTATAAGCAAACTTTCAAGCGGGATTATCGACGGCAGTGTGTATGTCGGAACAATGGGCAACGGTGTCTGGCGCATAGATCCCGGGAAAACAATCGTCAGTCAATGCACGGAATTCTATTCGCCCGCCCTCAATGTAGGTAATTCCAAAGTCTCCGCCATATATGGAGGCGACATGGCGGATATATGGATCGGATGTGAATACAACGGCATCCTGATGATACCTTCACAGCGGATACCGTTTGTTTACAGGAGCCTTTCAGATTATTACCCGTCGTTTTTGGGCGGCATACATGCAATCTCTACGGCGGGAAGCAATCTTCTGGTATCTTTTGACAACAAGATAGGTATGCTCTCTTCCGGAGGGGAACTGTTGAAGACATTCACTCTGCCTTCGGGAAACTATTCCACATGTATTGTTGCAGGCGGAGAAGGGAAGGTGCTTGTCGGAATCGCCAGCAACGGAGTGTGGGAGTTGGCACTCGCCGACGGCAGGTGGAGGCGTCTTATAGATATACCCGGCAATTATCTCGCGGTTTCAATGAACTACGACGGAAAGGATGATATTTTTGTGGCGATCCACGGAGTGGGAGTCATGCGTCATGACCTTTCATCCGGTAAAAGCCGCTGGCTTGAGGTGGATCCTGATGGTCGCCGGCTTACCAACACTTATGTCAACCAGATGGTATGTACAGCCGACAACAAACTGTGGATGGGGCTTTACGGCGGCATCGCGTGCTATGACCTTGCCGGTGACTCGCTCATAGATATAAACCAGGAGCCGTTTCTTTCAGGCACGACTTATTCTCTCGCGCCGTTGCCTGGCGGGACTGTCCTCGCGGCCACAAGCCACGGACTCGTGGAATTCCATCCGTATAAAGGAGTGATAAAAAAATACACAGCCATTGACGGACTTGCCGACAATGATGTCAGATCCATAGCCATAGATTCGAAAGGCGGACGCTGGATAGGCACAATGGTGGGACTCTCGTATCAGGATCCCGCCACACATTCCATTTCAGCATATCACGGCAGTTACGGACTCGTGGAGAACTCGTTCAGAGGATCGGCAGTCTCATCCGCCGACGGCAAAGTGTATTTCATGAACGACATGGGCATAACGGCTTTCCTGCCCGAAGATGTTTCCTCGCCGAAGTTTGAATCTACAGTGAAGATCTCCGCCCTCTATCTTAATGGCGAGAGGGTTTCTCCCGGCACACGCGTAGGACGCCGGATTGTAATAAAAGGGGATCCCATGAAACCGGAGATGCTCGATCTCCCTTACTCGGACAACTCATTGAGCATGCGTCTGAGCACGATGGATTTCAGAAACGGAGCGAATATAGTGTATCGCTGGCGTGTGTCGGATATCAGCGACGAGTGGATCGAGACACGTCCCGGAGAGAATGTGATTTATCTCCCTTATCTTGGGCCGGGAACACATGTGCTTCAGATTCAAGGCAAGGAGAACAGCGAGTATTCCCCGGTTACGGAAATGAAGATAAGGATACTCCCGCCGTGGTATCTTTCGATATGGGCGAAACTTCTCTGCCTTCTCGTCATTGTCTCGCTTCTTCTGCTCTGCTGGACAGTAATGAGGAAAAAGAAAGAGGAGAAAATCAACGACGCCAAGATAAAATTCTTCATAGATGTGTCGCATGATATCCGGTCGCCGATAACGCTGATTCTAAGCCCTATTGAATCATTGCTCAAACAGCCTTTGGACGACGATGTGAAGAGACAGCTAAAAATGATGCAGCGCAACGGACAGCGAATCCTCGGACTCGTCAACCAGCTTCTTGATCTGCGCAAACTCGACAAAGGGAAGATGCGTCTTTCATGCAGAATGACTCATCTCGGGAGATTTGTGGGGGAACTTGTTGAAATGTTCAAGCCGCAGGCGAAAGATTGCGGGCTGTCACTTGAGTTTGAGGACCGTTCCGGACTCGACAAAGTGTGGATTGACCGTGACAATCTCGACAAGATTCTTGTAAACCTCATTTCCAACGCTATAAAATACACAAATGAAGGAGGTTCCATTAAAGTTGTAGTGGAGGAATCAGACGATGTCAGGCTCGGACGTTGTGCGGCTATAAGCGTCATAGACACAGGAATCGGACTCGACAGCAAGACAGAGGCAAAGATATTCGAGCGTTTCTATCGCGCCAGGGAGAAGCATGAGCAGGCAACCGGCGGGTTCGGAATCGGACTTGATCTCTGCCGCCGGCTTGCGGAGCTTCACCACGGGTCTATTTCAGGAAAGAACCGTGAAGATGGAGTGAAGGGCAGTGTGTTTACTGTTATGATACCTTTGGATGCCGGGGCCTACAGCGGCGCTGAACTCGATGGCTCGCAGAAGAAAGAGGATGGCAGCAGTGACGATATAGGAAAGCATCTGATGATGTCGGCGGCTCCTGTGGTGAAAGAGGAGGAGGGACCGGTCAGAAAGAAAACATCTATATCGAAGAAAGTCCTTGTTGTGGATGACCACGAGGAACTGCGGAAATATCTCTCGACGCAGCTGTCGTCGTCATATAAGGTCAGAGAGGCAGCCGACGGAGCGGAGGCAATGAAGATTATCATGGACAATCCTCCTGATATCATTGTAAGTGATGTCATGATGCCTGAAATCGACGGACTTGAACTGCTGAAGAGGGTAAAAAGCAATTCCGCCACAAACCATATCCCGGTTATTCTACTTAGTTCCAAGCATGAGCTTGCCGACCGTATGGCAGGCTGGGACAAAGGAGCCGACGGATACCTCGGAAAACCATTCAACCTTGAGGAGCTTGAACTGCTTATAGAGACGCTGATTGAAAACCGCCTCAAACTCAAAGGGAAATTCTCCGGCGCTCAGAACACGGAAGGGAAAATAACAACTCCTGAGGTCAAGGGGAACGACGAGAAGCTCATGGAAAGAATAATGAAGGTGACCGACAAATATCTCGATGACTCTGAATTCAATGTCGAGAAACTGGCTTCCGAGACCGGAGTGAGCCGTGCGCATCTTCACCGTAAAATGAAAGAACAGCTCGGAATGACTCCAAGCGACTTCATAAGGAATGTCAGGTTGCGGAGAGCCTGCGAGCTGCTTCAGAAACCGGATATAGAGATCACCCAGATTGCATATCTTGTGGGTTACACCTCACAGTCGCATTTCTCGACGGCATTCAAGAAATTCACCGGTTACACCCCGTCGGAATACCGCGCAAGGTATGGATCCGAATCAAAAGCAGAGGAATAGATAATCAACAAGCCTTCGGCCGGTCGCCGGAGGCTTGTTTTTGTTAAATAGCTGGGTGTCAATTGCGTAATAATTGTATGTTACGAATTTAAATGACTGTGGGACAAATAAAGACACACTGTTTTCAATTTCATACGCTATAGTTACATACTTTATCGCGACAAGGGTCGGGTGCATTGTAATTTTGCAACAGAAAAATAAAGTATCTAACTATGTCTGGAAAACCTGGAAATATAGCTATGATGGCATTGGCGGGATTTTTATTGCTTGCTCCCGCCGCGCATGCGGATGAATCCTGCGGATATGTAAGGCAGCAGAAAGATTCGTTCTGCAATCCTGTGGTCTGGGCGGATGTTCCGGATCCCGATGTTATCAGGGTGGGTGAATATTTTTATATGGTGAGCACAACAATGCACCTTATGCCCGGCTGCCCGGTGATGCGTTCCGAGGATCTTGTCAACTGGGAGACGATAGGCTATGTTTTCGACAGACTTGAGGATAACGGCAGATACAGTCTTGAAGGAGGAACTGTTTATGGCAAAGGGCAGTGGGCGACATCGATAAGATACCGCGACGGCAGATTCTATGTGCTGTTCTCTCCCAACGATGAACCTTTTAAATCATATATATATACGGCTGAAGACCCATCCGGCAAATGGACCCTGCTCTGCCGGTCGGAACATTTCCATGATTCGTCGCTGCTGCTCGACGACGACGGGAAAGCCTATGTTTTCAGCGGAGGAGGTGATATCCGCCTCACAGAACTTCGTCCGGATCTTACCGGAGTGCTTCCGGGAGGGATAGACAAGGTAGTTATCCATCCGGATTCCGATGAGACCGGACTCCATGAAGGTAGCAGGGTGATCAAGCATAACGGCAAATATTATGCATTTGTAATATCCTGGCCATCGGGTAAGCCGCGCCGCCAGCTCTGCTACAGATCAGACCGCATCGAGGGTCCTTATGAGAAATGTGTCGTTCTCGAGTCTGAGTTCGGAGGATTCCCCTATGTGGGTCAGGGCTGCATTGTGGATGACAGCGACGGCAACTGGTGGGGCATAATATTCCAGGACAGGGGAGGTGTCGGAAGAGTACTTACGCTTAACCCCTGCACATGGAAAGACGGCTGGCCAATGCTCGGCGATGAGTCAGGCAGTGTCCCGTTTTCGGTAAAGAAAAAAATCCGGCTAAATGAATCCGCATGTATAAGCACATCCGATGAGTTTGAGTCGGGAAGAATGTCGAATCTGTGGCAGTGGAACCATAATCCCGATCCATCGGGATGGTCGCTCTCGGAGAAGCCGGGAGAATTGAGGCTTACCAACAGGAAAGTGGTTACAAATCTTTTTGAGGCGCGCAATATAGTTTCTCAGAGAATGGAAGGACCATGCGGAGATGCTTCGGTGAAGATGAATGTCGCCGGAATGAAATCGGGCGACATTGCGGGATTCGCTGCATTCAACGGCGACACCGGACTGGTTTCGGTGGAAGCCGGTGAAGGAAAGAAGTGGATAGTGGCGCGTACAACTTCGGTTGTTTCGTTTGAGGGAGCAAATCATGAGATTTCCGGCGTTAACGACGAGGAGATTGAAAGGATAGGTTTTGAAGGGGATGATGTCTATTTCCGGATTACAACCGATTTCTCTCCGGGCAAGGATATTGCCGAATTCTACTATAGCCTCGACGGCAAAGAATGGAAAAGTATAGGCAGACCTTTCAGGATGACTTTCGACTACCGCCGCTTTTTCATGGGAACCCGGTTCGCGCTCTTCAACTACGCCACCAAGACAACCGGAGGCTCTGTAGGGTTCGACTGGTTCCGTGTCGATACAGCGGGAGCGCCGTCAGGTTCAGCCGAAATGGCAACTTTGGAATGAAGAATTTTATTTAGTTATAGTTGTGATTTGCATGATTGAGATGCAATGTTAGTGTATTTTTTAGTTAGTGTTATTTTTTAGTTAGTGTAGGTTCAAGGTGTCTTAAGTAAAAGAAGATTGTTTTAGAGAGCTAAGGCGAATATTTATCAGCCATAATGGCTTTGTTTTTTTATCGGACTGTCCGTTGTTTCCACCTCCCCTTTAAGGGCGGAAAAAGAAATAGGACAGTCCGTTTTTTTTTATGAATTGCCAACCATGGGAATGCATTTCCTGAAACTTTGCGTGGTGTAGGTGCGACGGGGTTTAAGAAGATATGGTGTGTTTGTATAATATATTGAAATTCAGGATATTGATTTATGTATTGTTACAAATATTAATACATGTGATACATGACGCGCGCGTAATATTACCAATTGGAATGCAATAGAAATAAAATATCCGCAGGCTTGGCAGGATGCAGACTAATTTTGCAGAGAACTAATACTACTCATGAAATGAAAATTATCCGTATTGCAATCGCCGCCACAGTTGTCACAACGCTGGCAAACTGTTCAGCCCGGACTTCCGGCATCGAGCCCCAGAGCTCGGTGGCGATTTTCGACTCTTTCAGCTACGAGGGTAAGGATTCCATCTATGATGCCAACCCCCTTCCCGACAAAAGCTCTTTCTACAATCCGGTGCTTGCAGGCTGGTATTCCGATCCGGCGATATGCACCAACGGAGAGGGTGACTATTTTCTTGCCACCTCCACATTCACATTCTATCCGGGAGTGCCGCTGTTCCACAGCCGCGACCTTGTGAACTGGAAGCAGGTGGGACATATCCTCGACCGTCCGTCGCAGTTGCGCAACATCGAGAAGCAGCATGTCAGCGGAGGCATCTTCGCACCCGACATCGCCTACAATCCGGCCAACAAGACATACTACATGATCACCACCAATGTGGGCGACGGCAATTTCTTCGTGAAGACCAAAGATCCGTTCGGAAGCTGGAGCGATCCCATTATGCTTCCGGAAGTGCAGGGGATAGACCCCTCATTCTTCTTCGATGAAGACGGAAAGGGATATATCATCAACAATGACGACGCACCCGACGGAAAACCCGAATATCCGGGCCACCGCACGGTAAGGGTGGTTGAGTTCGATACCGCCACCGACAAATGTGTCGGAGAACGCAGAATCGTCATCAACAAAGGATGCCGCCCGGAGGAGAAGCCGATATGGTGTGAGGCACCCCATATATACAAGGTCAACGGCAAATATTATCTTATGACAGCCGAAGGTGGAACTTCCACATGGCACAGCGAGGTGATCTACCGCGGTGACACCCCGTTCGGACCATACGAGGCATATTCAGGAAATCCGATACTTACTCAGCGCACACTTGATCCCGGAAGAAAGGATCCCGTAACCTGTGCCGGACATGCCGATCTCGTGCAGACACCGGAGGGTGACTGGTGGGGAGTGTTCCTCGCGGTCCGTCCGTTGCGCGACAACAAGGAGAATCTCGGACGCGAGACATTCATTCTGCCCGTGAAATGGACCGACGACGGCTGGCCCTATTTCCTTGAAGAGAAAGAGACTGTTCCTTTAGTGCTGAACAGACCCGGAGTGGAGCGACAGGAGAAGGTTACATTCGGCAACTACAGCTTCTCGGAAGAATTCAACGACACAACTCTCGGAATGGAATGGATGACACTCCGCGGACCCGCCACAGATTATTATTCACTCTCAAACAATCCGGGACATCTTACAATTAAATGTGCGGAAGTGAAATCGGGCGAGAAGGCTCAGCTTCCTTATGTCTGCCGGAGAATCAACCACCACAATTTCGACGCATCAACACGACTTACATTTATTCCGGAACATGACGCACAGAGCGCCGGAATACTGTTGCTGAAAGATGAGACACACCAATATTATCTCGCAAGATCCAAGAAGGGTGACAGCCATTTTATAGAACTTCGTAAAGTCCACGACAACGGAGCCGAGACGATCGCAAGCAAACCGGTGGATCCGACACTCGCCGCCGTTGATCTAAGGGTCGCAGGCAAAGGTCTTCATTATGGGTTCAGCTATTCAGCCGACGGCGGCAAGACCTGGGAGAATATTGCCGACGGCATCGACGCCGGCTTCACCTCCACAGCCGAGGCAGGCGGATTCACCGGAACCGTTGTCGGACTTTATGCCTCCGGAGCGGAGTGATACAGACATGGATACAACTTTTTCCACTATACCTAATATTTAATAGCAATGAAAAATGTAAAGAGAAAGCTTCATTACATTGCGTTGTTGCTGATATTGCTGACCATGGGTTCTTTTTCAGCCTATGCCGTCAATGTCAAAGGCAACGTTGCCGATGATACGGGCGAACCGCTCATCGGCGTGACGGTAATGGTTGTCGGAGTCCCTGGCGGAACGGTCACGGATATAGACGGCAACTATGAGATCAATGTTCCCGACATCAAGAAAAACGAATTGCGATTCACTTATGTTGGAATGGCGCCTGTATTCGAGAAAGTGAACGGACGCACTGTAGTCAATGTGGTCATGACAAGCGCCGACAGCTCCCTTGAGGAGGTTGTGGTTGTCGGCTACGGCCAGCAGAAAAAAGCATCGGTCGTAGGAGCGATCGCGCAGACTTCAGGAGAGACACTTGCCCGTGCCGGCGGTGTTACAAGTGTCGGAAACGCCCTTACCGGTAACGTTCCGGGTGTCACAACCATGGCATCTTCAGGTATGCCCGGCGACGAGGACCCCAAGATCGTTATCCGCGGCCAGACATCATGGAACAGCAGCGACCCCCTCGTGCTTGTGGATGGTGTAGAGCGTCCCATGAGTTCCGTGGATATCAGTTCTGTGGAATCTCTTTCTGTCCTTAAGGATGCATCCGCCACTGCGGTGTATGGTGTGAAGGGTGCTAACGGTGTCATCCTTATCACAACAAAACGAGGCAAAGAGGGTAGAGCCGAGATCGGTGTCTCCTTCAACGCCACAGCCAAGGTGATTTCAAAACTTCCCGGCACAGCCGGCTCTCCGGAGGCTCTCTATATGAGAAACGCCGTGATCGAGCGTGAGCTTGGTCTCACCCCCGAGTCATGGCTCGACATTACCCCGATGGATATGATTGAGAAGTACAGGAATCCCGCCAATCTTGAGGAAGCCGAGCGTTATCCCAATGTTGACTGGCAGGACATGCTTTTCAAGAAAATGGCGTTCTCCTATAATCCCAACATCAATGTCAGGGGAGGTACGAAATTTGTGAAATATTACGCAGCCTTCGACTTCCTTCATGAAGGTGACCTTTTCAAGACCTACGACACAGGCCGTGGCTATGACGGAGGTTACGGCTTCAACCGAATCAACATCCGCTCCAATCTCGATTTCCAGATCACACGCTCCACATCTTTCAAGGTGAATCTCGCAGGCTCACACGGTGAGAAGAAAAGCCCCTGGAACATCGCCGACAACTCATTCGGAGCCTCACAGCTTTGGCAGGCAGCCTACAGCGCGCCTTCCGACGCTTTCATTCCTATCTATTCCGACGGCACATGGGGTTTCTATCCCTTCAACGACCAGGGAGCGCCCAACTCCATCAGAAATATCGCCACCAACGGTAAGGAATACACCACAACAACCCGAATCAATACCGACTTCACTCTTGAGCAGGATCTCAGCTTCATAACAGAAGGTCTGCGCGCAAGCGCCACCATCTCCTGGGACAACGTGATGGTAGAGGCGGAACGCGGTATCAACGAGAACTGGTATGAACCACAGTACAAGTGGATCAATCCTATCACAGGTGAGGTTACCTATAAGAAGCAGGTGCTTGGCAACGGTCTTGACTTCAATGAAGATATGAAATGGAGCACCAAGGAAGGTAAAATCCGCGACTGGATGACCCAGCGTAACCTTTTCTATCAGGCACAGCTTTTCTGGGGACGTCAGTTCGGCAACCATGATGTAACCGCCATGGGTGTGTTCAACCGCACAGAACGTGCCACAGGTTCCGAATTCCCCCACTACCGCGAGGACTGGGCATTCCGTGTGACCTATAATTACGCCGACCGCTATTTCCTTGAATACAACGGCGCTTACAACGGTTCCGAGAAGTTCGACCGCAAATACCGATTCGATTTCTTCAACTCTGCGGCTGTCGGCTGGCGTCTCAGCGAAGAGAAATTCATGGCATGGAGCCGCGGCTGGCTTGACAATTTCAAGATCCGCTATTCTATCGGTGAGGTGGGTGACGACAATGTATGGCGCCGCTGGCTTTACGCCACACAGTGGGCTGTCACCGGATCCAAGAACCTTACCACCAACAGCAGCGGTTCGTCGCCCTACAGCTGGTATAAGGAATCATCCATCGGAAATCCCGATATCCACTGGGAAAAGGCTCTCAAGCAGAACCTCGGTATCGACTTCCAGATCATGAACGGACTATTCTCCGGAACACTTGAATTCTTCAACGAACGCAGAAACGATATCCTTGTTGACGGAGGAATCCGTTCGATCCCCTCATATTTCGGAGGAACAGCTCCGACAGCCAACCTCGGCCGTGTGAAGAGCAAAGGTTTCGAGCTTGAGCTTAGAGTGAACAAGGTATTCGGCAACGGAATGAGACTCTGGGGTAACTTCAACATGACACACGCCACCAACAAGGTGCTTGAGAAGGATGAGCCACAGCTCAAGGCAGACTATCAGAAAGAAGCCGGATTCGCCATCGGTCAGGACCGTGTGATCTACAATGCCGGATTCTCACAGAGCTGGGACGATGTCATCGGTATGACCAACCACAATACCAATGACAACCAGAAACTTCCCGGACAGCTCATCATGGTTGACTATAACGGCGACGGAGTCATTGACTCATTCGACAAGGCACCCTACGGCTACAGCAGCATCCCCCAGAACACCTATAACGCGACAATCGGCTGGGACTGGAAAGGCTGGAGTGTATATGTGCAGTTCTATGGTGTGACAGGTGTTCAGCGAACAGTCACATTCGACTCATATACAAACAAGCTCAACACGCTTTTCGACGGTCTTGCATTCTGGTCTCCCGGAGTGACAGGCGATGCACGCCCGCTTCCTGTATGGAACTCGACACCATCCTACAACAATGGATACGACCACGCCTACAACCATTACGACGGTTCCTACATCCGTCTGAAGAACGCCGAGATCGGCTATACATGGACAGACGGTTGGATCAAACGTATCGGTCTGAGCACACTTAAGATATATTTCAACGGAAACAACCTCTGGCAGTGGAGCCGCATGCCCGACGACCGCGAGTCGAACTTCGCGGGAACAGGACTGGCATCACAGGGCGCCTATCCGACTGTTCGCCGTTTCAACTTCGGTTTAAGATTCGATATCTAACAAATCTATACAATGAAAAAAATCAAGAAAAATATACTCATGCTTCTTGCCGCGATGTCGATATTCTCTTTCGGAGGATGTACGGATTATCTTGACAAAGCACCGGAAAGTGAGATTTCCGCGGAAGAGGCATTCAAGAACTTCCATAACTTCCAGGGATTTGTGGAGGAACTGTATTTCTGCGTCCCTGATTTTGTGAAAGGCTACTGGAACAACTCGTTCAACTGGGGCGACGACGAGATCATCAATGTCGGCAACAACTACTTCATGGGCTACAAGGTTGACCAGGGCGACTTCTGGGGCTGGCAGCAGGAATACGACGGCTGGAACTGCGGCTGGATGGATATCGCCGGCTGGGAAATCGGATCGACCGATCCGGGCAAACATCCCACATTGTGGAAGAGCAGCTGGTATGGCATACGCAAATGCAACCTCGGTCTTGCCAACCTCGATCTTTTCAAGGAGGGAACACAGGAGCAGAAAGACATAATCAAAGGTCAGCTTCTTTTCTTCCGCGGATGGTTCCATTTCGAGCTGATGCAGTTCTTCGGCGGACTCCCGTATATCGATGAGGTTCTTGCCGGCGGCAAGCTCACACTCCCGCGTCTCAGCTATCATGAATGCGCCGACAGGGCGGCAGCCGACTTCCGCGAGGCAGCCAATCTTCTTCCCATCAACTGGGACACCACATCGGCAGGAGCAGCCACCAAGGGTGACAATGGCTTGAGAATAAACAAGATCATGGCACTCGGATATCTCGGCAAGAACTATCTTTGGGCAGCAAGCCCGCTCATGAACAAAGAATCGACAGGTTCCACAACCTACAATCAGGATTATGCAAAGAAGGCAGCCGAAGCATTCGGTGAGCTCCTTTCGCTTGTGGAGAGTGGTCAGACACAGTATAGCCTCGTTGATTTCTCCAACTACAAGGAACTTTTCCTTACCCACAACAAGAGCGGTCTTATGCCGGGTCTTACCGAAGCTATTTTCAGGGCGCCCTCTCCCGACTGGAACAGAAGCAACTGGGGACAGAGCCGCGACTACGGTACAGCCGAACTCGATCCACGCTGTGAGGTAGGTTTCTACCCCTGCGCCAACTATGTAAACTTCTACGGCATGGCAAACGGACTTCCCCTTGACGATCCCAATTCCGGTTTCGACAAGAGCCATCCCTGGAAAGACCGCGATCCGCGATTCTATCATGACATCCGTTTCGACGGAGCCAAAGTGGAACTCGGAGGCAACAAGGCGGCAGATCCCGTGCGTTACGCGCCTCTCTACACAGGAGGTAAAATGCGCGACGAGCGCAAAGGCAGCCGCACCGGCTATCTTAACTACAAATTCGTACGCGACGATTTCAACCAGTGGGACAACCAGGGTGCTGACCAGTGGCCTGCCAACAACCACATCCATCTCGCCTATATGCGTCTCGCCGACATTTATCTGATGTATGCCGAATCCGCAGCCGCAGGCTATGGCCTAGCAGCAGGCAAGAGCGGAAACTGCAGCCTTTCAGCTTTGGATGCCATCAACAGAGTCCGCGAGCGTGCGGGAGTGTCTCCGGTCAATGCAGCCTACACCGGCTCTCTTGATAAATTCATGAGCGAGGTGCGCAGGGAAAGAGCGGTTGAGCTCGCCTTCGAGGCACACCGTTTCAATGACCTCCGCCGCTGGCTTCTTCTCGACAAACCGGGATATATCACCAAGACTTCAATTGAATTCCAGAGAGTCGGTGATCTCGACGGCATCGAGAAAGATTCCTCAAAAGGCGTGAACACAGCGGATCCTTCGCAGAGCGAGGTTATCGGCTATCATGAAAAAGAGATTCTCACCCGCAATTATTCTGAAAAGCACTGGTGGCTTCCCCTCAAGGTGAACGACACTAAAATGTATGTGGAATTCGGTCAGAATCCCGGCTGGTGATCATAACCAATAAAGAAACTCATCAATGAAAAGAACAAACAACATCATATATGCTGTGGCAATGTCGCTGTGTCTCGCACCCGCGGCGTATTCACAGGACGCAGAAACGGCAGCGAAGGCGGATTCCCTTAAAGGGAAGGTGCAGCTCGCTTTCCGCACCGGCGATGAGGCGGATGTGCTTGGAGGAGTCTCCACGGTGAATGTGGCGGATTTCGAGAAGAAGAGCTATTCCACCTATAGCCTCGCCAACATGCAGAGCATTGTCACCGGCTACGACGGACAGCTCTGGAATATGGGAGATGCCCTTGTGCTTGTTGACGGAGTTCCCCGCGACGCCGACAACATCCTTCCTCAGGAAATAGAGTCGATATCATTCCTAAAAGGTGCCCAGGCTGTGGTGCTTTACGGCAGCATGGGTTCAAAAGGTGTCATACTCATAACCACAAAACGCGGAAACGCCAACGGACTTCAGGTAAGTGTGCGCGGAACAGCAACTCTCTTCGTTCCGAAGTCATATACAAAATATCTCGGCTCGGCAGAATACATGACCCTCTATAACGAGGCGCGCGCCAACGACGGCCTTGCAGCCGCCTTCACGCCGGAAGATATCTACCGTTACGCTTCCGGAACAAACCCCTGGCGCTACCCCGATATCAACTTCTTCTCCGACGACTATGTCAAGAGCCACTACATGAAGTATGAAGGTCAGGCTGAGTTCCGCGGAGGCGGCAAATTCGCTCAGTTCTACGCTCTTGTCGGAATCAACCATACCAACAGTATGATGAACTTCGGCGAAGGCAAGAACAACGGCACCACCCGTCTCAATGTCCGCGGAAACATCGACCTCAACCTCAACGAATGGGTTACAGGATGGGTGAACACAAGCGCCACATTCTTCGACAACCGTTATGACCTTTCGGATTTCTGGAAACAGTCTTCCGTTATGCGTCCTACTGTTCCGGGAGCCAATCCTCTTGTCCCTCTGATTCCTATCTCCGCGATCGAGGAGAATGACGAAAACAGCTGGCTTCTCGCCAACAACGCCAAATATCTCATCGACGGAAAATACCTTCTCGGAGGTACACAGGAAAATCAGACCAACCCGTTCGCGGCAATGTATGCGGCAGGTTATGCCAAGCAGACAACCCGCCAGCTACAGTTTGACGCCGGAGTCAAGATCAATTTCAACAAAGCTGTGGAGGGACTTTCATTCACACTCCGCGGCGCTGTCGATTACAACACGCTGTATGTTACCTCCATCAACAACGAATATGCCGTTTATCAGGCAAAATGGACCAACTACGGGGGTAAAGATATGATCGAAAGCCTTACAAAATACGGCAAGGATCTCAGCACAGGCACACAGAATGTCTCTTCATCAAGTGAACGCCAGACAATGATGTTCTCCGGCCAGTTCGACTATAAGCGTGATTTCAGCGATGTCCACAATCTTGACGTGAACCTTGTAGGCCACATGTATAAGAGAAGCCTTACAGGACGCTATCACCGCCAGACCAACGCGAGCCTCGCTCTCCGCGCCGCATACAATTATGACCACCGTTATTATGCGGAGTTCAACGGAGCAATCAACCACTCTTCAGCTCTTGCCCCGGGCCACCGCAGCGGTTTCTCTCCTGTGGGAAGCATCGGCTGGCGCCTCAGCCAGGAGGAATGGCTGAAAGATTCCCCTGTTGTTGACGAGCTGCGTATCAATGCCTCCTACGGTCAGCTTCTTCAGGATCTCGACATAACAGGCGACATCACTGACTCGGATTTTGACAAGAAGTATTATCTTTGGGATACCAAGTTCACCGCCGACGGCAATTACTGGTCTTGGAGCGACGGAACAGCCGGAGGTCAACAGACTTTCATCTCCCTTCAGGGTGGCAACAAAGACCTTACTTTTGTTAAGCGCAGAGAATTCAACGTCGGTATCGACGGTTCTCTCTGGAACGGCGCCCTCCGTTTCAACGGCAACTATTTCACAGCCGATATCGACGGACTTCCTGTGAAAGCCACTACCATCTACCCGAGTTATTTCGCCACTTATTATCCCGAGAGTTCTTTCATACCCTGGCTCAACTACAACAAGCGCCGTGTATCCGGTTTCGACCTCGGAGCGAGCGGCAGAATGAAATTCGGAGAATTCGAGCTTGAACTCGGTGCGAATGTAATGTATGCCGTTTCAAAGAATATCAAGATAAGCGAGACTGTTGAATATGACTGGCTGCGCACAGAGGGAGCGGCAACCGACGCCATCAGAGGCTACCGTTGCCTTGGATTCTTCCAGAACGAGGAGGAGATCGCCTCAAGCGCTGTGATCAACGGAAACACCAAACCCGGCGATCTCAAATACCAGGATATGAATAACGACGGCATCATCGACTACCGCGACCAGGTTGAAATCGGAAGATGGACCAGCCCCTGGACCTACGGTGTCAATCTTACCGCTAAATTCAAAGGATTCACACTCTTTGTGGCAGGAACCGGAAATGCCGGTGGCAAAAACGTCAAAAACAACGATGCCGCATGGGTTTACGGCGACAGGAAATATTCCGACATAGTCCGCGGACGCTGGACACCGGAGACTGCAGCCACTGCCACATATCCGCGTCTTACAACGCAGGGTGGCGACCTTAATTTCGTGACTTCAGATTTCTGGACATTCTCCACAGACGCTTTCTATATTAACCAGGTGCAGCTGACTTATGATTTCCCAGACAGACTTTTCGACCATAAGTTTGTAAAGGGTCTCCAGCTCTATGTCAACGGCAACAACCTGGCGTCTTTCTGCAGCGAAAGAAAATATCGTGAGACAAACGTGGGTTTCGCCCCTCAGACAAGATCTTTCGATTTCGGAGTAAAAGTTAACTTTTAAAGCTGAACCAAAAAAATGAAAAAATCAATAATAGCCGGAATGATGGTTCTTATGGCGGGCGGATTCGTCTCCTGCGACGATGTGTTCAAACCTATCGAAGAGAACAATCTTCCTCTTGATTTCCTTGAGAAAAATTCCTCATACGCGGAAAATCTTCTTGGAGTCGCTTATACCTATACATCAAGCTGTATGAACTATTCCTACAGCGAACCCGCCACTGACGATGCAGTGAGCAATGACGCCAACAACAGCTGGCGCCGCATTGCAGGCGGAAGATGGACATCCGCGGAGAATCCTGTGAACAGATGGGAGACCTGCCGCAGCGCGATACAATACTGCAACCTTTTCCTTGCGAACATCGACAGGGTCACATGGGCTAAAGACGAGGAGGCTAACAGCCTTTTCCATGACCGTTTCCTCGGAGAGGCTTACGGACTCCGCGCCCTCAACACCTTCTTCCTTCTCCAGGCACATAGCGGCAAAGACAACACCGGCGCATTGCTTGGAATCCCTTTGGTGACAGAACCAGAGGGAGAGGGAAACGATTTCAATATCGGACGCGCCACTTTCAGAGAGTGTATAGACGCGATGAACGCCGATATCGAGACAGCGATGAAGTATCTTCCCTGGGAATACGGTTCGGAGAACTTCGATGTTCTCCGCAGCCGCTATCCCGGATGTTCGGGCGGTAATCTCGAGAGAGTGTTCGGAGAGAAATTCAAGGGACGTGTCTCTGGAAGAATCCTTGAGGCAGTCAGAGCACGCGCCGCACTTCTCGCCGCGAGCCCCGCATTCGCAGAAAGCGGAATCAGCTGGGAGGAAGCCGCTAAACTTAATGCCGAGGTTCTCAGCCATATTGGCGGTATCGCAGGACTTGACCCGACGGGAAACACATGGTACAGCGACCCTGCAATCGAGAACTATGCTTCCGGAGAGGCTCCCAAAGAGATAATCTGGCGCTCCGAGCTTCAAAATAACAATACACTTGAAAAAAACTATTTCCCTCCGACACTTTACGGAGAGGGAGATATGAACCCGACACAGAATCTTGTGGATGCATTCCCGATGGCAAACGGCTATCCCGTCGGCAGCGCTTCCTCCGGATATGATTCTCAGAATCCTTATGCCGACCGTGATCCCCGTCTTTCTCTCTATATCCTCTTCGACGGCGCCAAGGCAGGACATGAGAACAAGGTGATAAGCACTGCTGCCGACGGCTCCACCAATGACGGACTCAACAAAATATCCTCTTCCACAAGAACCGGATATTACCTCAAGAAACATCTCAACCAGAATGTAAGCTGCAACTCCTCTTCGGAGATCAACCGCAAGCATTATGTAGCCCGTATGCGTTACACAGAATTCTTCCTGAACTATGCCGAGGCAGCCAACGAGGCATGGGGTCCGCTCGGAACAGGAAGCAACGGATACTCAGCCTACGATGTTGTGAAAGCGATACGTCTCCGTGCGGGAATCGGCCTTGAGAACGGCGACTCCTATCTTGAAAGTATCAAGAACGACCAGGAGGCGATGCGTGCCCTTATCCGCAACGAACGCCGCATAGAGCTTTGTTTCGAAGGATTCCGCTTCTTTGATCTCCGCCGCTGGAAAGCGGACCTCAATACCACAGTCAAAGGCATGAAGGTGGCAGGAGGCACCTACGAGGTTATCGATGTGGAGACAAGAAACTTCCGCGACTTTATGATCTATTGCCCCATACCCAACTCTGAAGTTCTGAAATTCAGCAATCTCCAGCAGAACGCAGGCTGGTAATCACAGAATAACTCAATATCAGATTCACATGAAAAAATCAAATATACTGATAGCCGCCGGACTTTGCGCCCTTCTCTCGGGATGCCATAACGGCGACGCCGAATTCCCCGATTACGAATATCAGGTAATCTATTTCGCAAAGCAGTCGCCTGTGCGTACAATCACACTGGGCGATGAGGAATTTGTTGACAACTCCGACGACAATGAACACGCTTTCAGAATCAAAGCGGTTCTCGGCGGAGTCAACACCAACAAGAAGGAACGCTGGGCGACAGTCTGCATCGACGGCTCGCTTTGCGACAATCTGACATTCTCTGACGGCAGACCTGTCACTCCGATGCCTGAATCGTACTACACAATGACCACAGACCGTCTTAAAATAGCCAAAGGAGAGGTGCTCGGCGATGTCCGTATCCAACTTACAGATGCGTATTTCGCAGATCCCAAGAGCCTGGATGTGAACTATGTCATTCCAATGCGTCTTGTGTCGGCTTCCGACTCCATCCTTTCCGGAAAACCGAAGGACGGAGTGGTGAATCCGGTAAGGACACAGAAGGACGACTGGAGTGTCGCTCCGCAGGACTATGTGCTCTATGCAGTGAAATACAAGAATCCCTATCACGGAGCATGGCTCAGCAAAGGCACTGACGTGATAGAGCACAACGGCACCACAAAGACTGTTGACAGAAAAGTGGCGTTGTGGGAAAAAGCCACTGTCAGAGAGATAAGCACAAAAGGTCTTACTAAATCATGCTACAGCTTCTCCGAAGTTGTCCCGACTGTGGATGCTTCAGGCAATCCATCCGAGAAAAAACTCGTCTGCGACCTTATCCTTGATATCGACACTGCCGGAAATGTGAAAGTATCCACTGAAAGCGCAGGATGCACGGCATCGGGAAGCGGAACATGGACCCACAAGGGAGAACCCAAGGCATGGGGCGACAAGGACCGCGATCTTCTGAAACTTTCCTATACCTACGCGATAGAATATGTGAAGAACGAGCAGACAGGCGAGAAGGCAGTTTATAAACAGACCACAGAGGAGAGTCTTGTGATGCAGAACCGTCAGAACCGTCTCGAGGAATTCACTTTCATCAGGAAATAACCTTCAAGCCACTAAACAATGAAAAAATATATTGATCTATCTTTTCTCGCGCTCGCGGGTCTCTTCCTGACAGGATGCGCCGATACCAATATCGACCTTCTGCAGGTGGAGAAACCGCAGAGCATCGCGGAACTGGAATATCTTGACGCCTACGGATCGCTCAAGGACTATATCGACCGTGGCAAACATCCCGGATTCCTTCTGGGAGCCGGAGTGACAGCCTCCGACTATAATGCAAAGAATCTTGTCTATAGGGTAGCCAATGCCAACTTCGACCAGATAACAGCCGGCAACGCTATGAAATACGCTTCTGTTGTCGCCGACAACGGAGACATGAGTTTCGGAACAGTGGAGTCGTTTGTCGATGCGGCGAAGGGTGCCGGCATACAGATCTACGGTCACACACTCTGCTGGCACGAGCAGCAGAATGTGAAATGGCTCAACGGCCTTATCAAAGACCGTGACATCGAGACCGGTCCCGACGGAAATGTGGTGGAGGATGCCAAGCAGACCTTCAAAGGGATGGATAAATTCCCCTTCTATGTCATGGGTTACGAGCCTCAGATAATCGACGGAGTGCTGACTGTGTCCGAATATCCCGGCGGATGGTATCAGTTCTTTGTGATGGACGGCGTTCAGTTTGTAGAGGGCCGCGAATATACAGTTACTGCCAGACTCCGCGGAAGCAAAGCCGGCGAACTCAATGTCCAGCTCGGCGACTGGGGTAAGCTTAAAGAGAAGAAGATGCAGTTCACTGAGGAGTGGAGTGAGGTTTCTGTCAAAATGGATCCAATTGAGGTTTCCAAAGGTTTTTCTGTATTTCAGCCCGGAACCTACGACGGCAAGCTCGAGATTGAATGGGTGGCTGTAAGCCATACTGAAGCTGCCGCTGTTGAAGTTGAGACGGAAGTTGTCAAAAAGACATATTCCGACGGACCGTTCCCCTTCTATGCGATGGGATGCGAGCCTCCGGTTATCGACGGATGTATCCATTTCGTTCCCGACGGCTCATGGTCACAGTTCTTCATCCTTCCCGGCGGAGAAAACACCCTGACAGAGGGTGACTATGTGGCTTATCTCGACATCACATCATCGAAAGACGCTTCTTCTGGTGTTCAGTTGACCGTTCAGAACGGATGGGGATCAGACTCCCAGGCAATTTCCGCCGGAGTGCCTCTTGTTGCAGGTCAGAACACAGTCCGCATCAAATTGTCTGACATCAAGGGAGGCAACTATGATGTCATTCTCAAGCCTCAGACTTGCGACGCCACACTTGACGTTCGTTCCATAACGATATGCAAGGTGGAGAGTCTCAACAAGATACCTCTTACTCCGGAGGAGAAACGAGAGATTCTTGAAGCTGAGATGGAACGCTGGGTCAAAGGCATGATGGAAGCCACCAAGGGTTATGTCACAGCATGGGACGTTGTCAACGAGGCTATTTCAGGAGGTCCCTGGGGACAGCGCTATGATCTCCAGCATGCAGTTAACGATCCCGACGCCGCCAAGAAATTCTACTGGCAGGATTATCTCGGAGACGACTTTGTGCGTGTGCCGGTGAAATATGCCCGACAGTATTTCGAGGAGAACGGCGGCAATCCTGCCGATCTCAAACTCTTCATCAACGACTACAACCTCGAAAGCGACTGGGACGACAACCAGAAACTCAAGAGCCTCATCAGCTGGATAGAGCAGTGGGAGAGCGACGGCGTGACCAAGATCGACGGTATCGGTAGCCAGATGCATATCAACTACTATCTCAATCCCCAGACCCAGAAGAGCAAAGAGGACCATATTGTCAAGATGCTCCAGCTCATGGCGGCTACAGGAAAACTTGTCCGTCTGACTGAGCTTGACATGGGTATCTGCGACGAGGCTGGCAATGCGATAAAGACACAGGATGTCACTCTTGAGCAGCAGAAGCTGATGGCAGACCATTACAAATGGATCATTGGAAAGTATTTCGAGATAATACCGCCGGCACAGCAGTACGGTATTTGCCAGTGGGCATTGACCGACAGCCCTGAGGGTTCAGGCTGGCGCGCAGGTGAGCCTATCGGACTCTGGAATCTCGAATACCAGCGCAAACCGGCATACGCCGGCTTCGCCGAAGGTCTTGAGGAAAACTGATTTTAAGAACGTGTGAGTCAGATTTTGAATTCTGCATTATCTGTCCTCCGGAAATGAAGTCTCCTTCATTTCCGGGGGCCGGATAACCGGAATTATGTAACTTGACTTTTTATTTAACAATAACAATAATAATAGAGCATGAAGAAATTTTTACTTGCAGCTGTTCTCCTGACTTCCTGTGTTGTTGCAGCCAATGCCGAGACTATTGTGGATGTGGAACAGGATTATTCATCCATGACAGAGTTCCCTTTTTATGTTATGGATTATAAGCCGGAAATAAAGAACGGCAATCTCGTTGTGACAAATACAGAAGCAAAAGATTTCTGGGCTAACCAGTATTTCCTATGTTATGATTTCCCCGTCAAGACGAGTGTGGAATATACTGTTTCCGCCAAGATTAAAAGTGATGTAGCCGGCGATATCACCGTTGTCATGGGTAACTGGGGTGACACAAAAAGCTCCAAGATGGCAGTCAAGGGAGACAATGAATGGGCTGAATATTCCACAACCATTGCAGATGTTCCTTTGAACCAGGGAAAGTCATTCCTGATATTCCAGTCGGGCAATATGGTCGGAACCTATGAGATTGAATGGGTCAAGGTGACTCATAATGATGATGAGATAGTTATTCCGACTCCCGACGAAGGAACCGTTATCGCTTCCTATTTCGACGGTAACGGAAAAACATTCGGAGGCTGGGGCGCGACTTCAATGGAAGTTGTTGAAGAAGACGGCAAACCGTGTCTTAAAGTAGTCAACGATGAAGCCAAGGACGAATGGGCTGCACAGTTTGCAATCGACTATGAATTCATTCCGGAAACCACATATTATCTTAATTTCGATGTCAAGGGAACTCCTTTCAACGGTATTCCCTCCGGTTTCCAGGGAGAACGTGACTATGCTTCTGCAGGAAATATGAATAAATTCAATGTCACTGACAACTGGACAAATGTCACAATCTACGGCAAGGCATTGAATGCAGGAACAGAGTCAGATCCGAATATGCCTGTAAGATGGCTTGCAAGTGTCGGCAAATATGTCGGAACTATGTATATCACCAACGTGCGTCTTTATACAGACAAGAAGACTGCTGTTGAAAACGTGGGTATGCCCGAAAATGACGGACACATTGTTGTGTTCAATCTTCTCGGAATCAAAGTTCTTGATACAACAGATCCTTCCATGCTCGGCTCGCTTCCAAAAGGCATTTATATTGTCAATGGGAAGAAAGTCGCTGTAGGCATCAGATAATGAATATTGTTTAACCTTTTTTACAGATAATCGTACGGGAAACGGGATGAAGCGTTTTATCCCGTTTCCGGATGATATCAATCCATTCACTTGCCGGTTAATCCGGCAGCAGAACTCAAAAAGACGTTATAATGAAAAACTTGTCGGCAGTTTTAATTCTCTCCCTATTTAGTGTTTCAGGAGTCTCGGCGGCATTGGCAGACGACGGCGTTCCCGCTTCAACCAATATCCCTGAGGCAGGTTATCCTCGTGTAGATTCCCTTTCGCGCGCCACATTCAGGCTTTACGCGCCTGAAGCCCGCGATGTGAAAGTGGATATATGCGGAAAGAAATATGACATGACTCCCGGCGACAACGGAGTCTGGACTGCCACGACATCACCCCTTGTGGAGGGTTTCCACTATTATTTTCTGATTGTTGACGGTGTGGCTGTCAACGATCCCTCCTCGGAAACATTCTACGGTTGCGGAAGAATGGCGTCCGGAATTGAGATTCCGGAAGATAAGGCAACCGCGGCATACTACAGTTTCAATAAAGATATACCCCACGGTCAGGTTCGTGAGTGCCGCTATCATTCTGCTGTGGAGGATTCAGAGCGGCGTTGTTTCGTATATACACCCGCGGAATACGAGACAGCTACAGATAAAACATATCCTGTGCTTTATCTCCAGCATGGGATGGGCGAGGATGAAACCGGATGGCACAATCAGGGCAGAATGGCAAACATCCTCGACAATGCCATAGCACAGGGGAAATGTGTCCCCATGATCGTTGTTATGGACTATGGCAACTGCGGATATATTTTCGGCGCGCGCAAGGGCGAGACAAGAGATGAGTTCGGCGCGTCGTTCACCCCGATTCTTCTCAACGACATAATACCTTTTATCGAAAAAACATTCCGTGTAAAGACAGACCGCGAGAACCGAGCCATGGCGGGTCTGTCATGGGGCGGGCATGAAACCCTCGAGACAACACTCCGCAATCTCGACAAATTCGCCCATATAGGTTCCTTCAGCGGCGCCCTCTTCTTCCTTGGAAACGGTCTCGAAAACGCTTACGATGGCGTTTTCAAAGATGCGGAGAAATTCAATTCACAGGTCAGGACATTCTTCTTCGGAATGGGAAGCGAAGAGAATTTCGGCAGCGACAAGATAAGCAAGGCTTTGACGGATGCCGGAATAAAACATGTTTATTATTCTTCCGAAGGTACCCATCACGAATGGCTGACATGGCGCAGATGTCTCGACCAATTTTTACCTCTTATTTTCAAATGATTGTAATGAAGTTGTCTCGTCTTATCCGACATTTATGCAACTTCTTCAGAACAGGACTTTAATTTAATGATTTTTATGAACCGTTTTATCCTTTATCTTGCTTCGACAGCGGCATTCGGGTTTGGATTGTCGGCTTATGCCGACAACCCGATTGTCCAGACATGTTTCACTACCGATCCCGCGCCTATGGTGCACGGCGACAGACTCTATATCTATACAGGCCACGACGAGGAGAAAGCAGATTTCTTCTGGATGCAGGAGTGGAGAATATATTCCACTGAAGATATGGTCAACTGGACTGACCACGGCTCTCCGCTTGCAATAGAGGATTTTTCATGGGGCGACGACCGTGCCTGGGCTCCTCAATGCATTGAGCGCAACGGCAAGTTCTATTTTTATGTGCCTCTGCATTCCAGACTCAGCGGGACAATGGCAATAGGTGTAGCAGTCGGAGATTCTCCTACAGGTCCGTTCAAGGATGCGCTCGGGAAGCCTCTTGCCGACGGAAGCTGGGATTATATCGACCCGACTGTCTTCATCGATGATGACGGCCAGGCATATCTCTACTGGGGAAATCCGAACCTCTATTATGTGAAGCTGAACGATGATATGATATCCTTCGACGGAGAGATAAAGATGGTGGAGCAGACTCCGGAGGGTTTCGGCAAACCGAAATTTGTGCCGATGGAGGCGGACAAAAAATATAAATCCACCTACACGGAGGGTCCCTGGTTCTACAAACGGAACGGAAAATACTATATGGTTTATGCGGCAGGCGGAATACCGGAGCATATCGCCTATTCGATGAGCGATTCTCCGACAGGACCTTGGAAATATATGGGTGAGATCATGCCTCAGACCGATACAGGTTCGTTCACCAACCATTGCGGCATAATTGATTACAAAGGGAAATCATATTTCTTCTATCATACCGGAAAACTTCCCGGAGGAGGCGGTTTCGGACGCAGCGTGGCGGTGGAGCCTTTTGAATACAACGCCGACGGCTCGATTCCTGTGATTATGCCCACCGATAAAGGTGCACCGGCTGTAGGTGTTCTCAACCCATACGGAAGGGTTGAGGCAGAGACAATGGCATGGTCACAGGGAGTATCGACCGAACCCAATGCGGAAACAGGGATATATGTCTCTGATATTCATGACGGGGATTACATAAAAGTAGGCAATGTCGATTTCGGCAACGCATCTCCCGAATCATTCGGAGTCTCTGCGGCGAGCGCACTCAGAGGCGGAAGGATAGAGGTCAGAAAAGACAGTCCGGAGGGTCCGGTGATAGCTGCCCTTGACATAACCGGTACAGGCGGCTGGGAAAACTGGAAATATACTGATGCCGCACTTCTGGAGAAAGTCATCGGCGTTCATGATATTTACTTCCTGTTCAAAGGAAGGAAAGGGCCGAAACTTTTCAATTTCGATTACTGGCAGTTTAAATGAAGTTTGTTCAACTTCATAAGTCGAAACAACTTCAATAGAAACAATTAAGACTTGATACCTGATGAAACAACTTATTCTGACAGCACTGATAGCTCTGGCAGGGGTGTTCTCCGCCTCTGCTTGGCCCGGAATGGATATGCCGGCGCTTCATGTGGAAGGGAGATGGCTTGTCGATGAGAACGGCAACAAAGTGAATCTCCACGGCTTCGGACAGACCTACAGCCCCTGGTTTAACGAGCAAGGGAAGATATGGAGCAACTATGATGTCGCCGCATGTCTTAAATACAACCAAGGGCTTATCGACAAAATGATGGAGGCCGGATGGAAAATGAATTTTCTCCGTCTTCACATGGATCCTTACTGGTCGAATACTCCGGGAGTGCATGTGGAGGGAGAGAATGACATATCGGCGTTCGATTTCAACAGATTCAGAAAATATCTCACCGAAGTGTTTATCCCGATGGCGGAATATGCTGTTTCCAAGGGTCTTTATGTCGTGATGCGCCCGCCGGGTGTATGCCCTGAGGATATTGCTGTCGGTGATGCCTACCACAAATATCTGAAAAGAGTATGGGGTTACATATCTTCCCAGAAACAGCTTACCGACAATCCGCACATAATGTTCGAGCTTGCTAACGAGCCGGTCCGTATCAAGGATGCCGACGGTCAATACCGGTCGAACACCGATGGCTGCAACAGAAACCTGACATTGTTCTTCCAGGAGATTGTAGATCTGATGCGTGCCAATGGTTGCCGCAATATCCTTTGGATTCCCGGAACCGGATATCAGTCGCAATATGCAGGTTTTGCCAAATACCCTGTGAAAGGTGAAAATATCGGATATGCCGTGCATGTCTATCCGGGCTGGTATGGCAGCGACGCGCTTGAACCGAGCCACGAACTCGGAGGAGGTTATGGCGGGCATTACGATGCTTTCGCGGCAGGATGGGCAGCGCAGGTGAAGCCGGCGGCGGAAATTGCGCCCATAATGGTCACTGAAATGGACTGGGCTCCTTCTGCCTACAAAGCTTCCTGGGGAAAGAGTATCACCGGCAAAATGCTTGGCGCAGGGTTCGGTGGAAATTTCAAGATAATCGCCGACAATACCGGCAATGTCAGCTGGATGATATTCACCGGACCGGAATGGCTCGCGAAATTCAGAAACGAAGCTCCTGCAGATGGCAAATACACATTCCTTAACGATCCGGACGCATGTCCGTGGCCTGTCTATCATTGGTTCAGGGAATATGCCGGTGAAAAAGTAGAGACCGGTGACGCTGAATTGTGCATATCGCCGCGTACAAAGGAGACAAAGACTTCACTTACCCTGATGACCGGCGGGAAAATCGGTGTGGCTGTTGTCGCTCAGGGGAACGGTTTTGAAATGAATGTCAGAAATGTGGATGAGGTGGTATTCTCCGATCCTTCGGTTCTCAGCTGGGAACCGGGACTGATCTCAGCCGACAAGGCGGGTGAAAGCAAATGCGTTATCCGTTACACTTCAGGAGGAGAGAAAAAAGAGAAAGCTTTCGATATCACTTCCACCCAGTTCCCTCTCACCTCAGAATGGTTCAATCCCTCTATATGGGAAACAGGAAAGTTTGATCCGCAAAGCCGTACTGTGCATACCGGAAAATACGGTTTCGCAGGATGGAAATACGGTTCGCCGCTTAATCTGTCGGAATATGACACCCTTGTGGCGGAAATTGAAGAGCCTTCTGACTGCGCTTTGTCATTCAGAGTGTATGATATCGACAATTACTGGTCAGACCCGGCTATGGCTGATTTCGGACAGAAAACAAAAGCTGTCCTTGACCTTAAGAAACTCCGTTCTTCAGAAGGACGCATGATGTCGGGAAGCCATCTCTATTATGTCGGATTCTGGTCGCTTGGCAACAAACCTTTCAGAATCAAGAGTGTCTATGCAACCGCAGGCTCCGGCTCGGGGATAGATGGTGTTGAACAGGATGTTGAGAACGGAATTGTGGATGTCTTCACACTTCAGGGAATCTGTCTGCGTAAGGGTGTTGACAGACGCGAAGCCCTTAATGATCTTCCAGCGGGAGTATATATCGTAGGTGGAAGAAAAATAATGAAACTTCATTAACAACGACATTATGAAACTTATAAAGATATTGGTTGCATTGATGGCTACAATGGCTGTGGCTCCTTCGCAAGTCAAGGCTGCTCCGGATCCCGATTTTCATATCTATCTATGCATAGGACAGTCGAATATGGAGGGGAACGCCTCTGTTGAACCTCTTGACAGACAGAATGTTCCGGAGAGGTTCAAGGTGATGGCGACCTCCAATTTTTCGAATCCTGCCAGGAGAATCGGAGAATGGTATGTGGCGGTCCCGCCTCTTGTAAGGGAGAATACAGGTCTCACTCCTATGGATTATTTCGGACGAACTATGGTCGGAAATCTTCCTGAGAATGTAAAGGTTGGAGTTGTACCCGTTGCCATAGGAGGCTGCCGGATCGAGCATCTTGACAAGGACTTCGATCCCGCCACACTCGACAAGGAGGCTGACTGGTTCAGAAACTACATGAAGGAGTATGACAACCGTCCGTATGCGCGTCTTATAGAGTGTGCCAAGAAAGCCCAACAGGAAGGAGTCATCAAGGGTATTCTTCTCCATCAGGGTGAATCCAACAACGGTGATGCCCAATGGTGTGCCAAAGTTAAAAAAGTATATGACGATATCCTTTCAGACCTCGGACTTGAGCCGGGATCCATCCCTCTGCTTGCCGGCGAAGTAGTCGCATCCTCCGAAGGGGGAGTCTGTGGCGGCATGAATGCCATAATCCGTCAGTTGCCCAAGACACTCCCGGCTGCCAAGGTTGTTACATCAGCCAATCTTGCGCAGAAGGGTGACGGACTGCATTTCACTGCACATGCCTACCGGGTTCTCGGCTGCCGTTACGCCACAGAGATGCTTGCGACTATGGGAATAACAGATCCCGATGTGTCTTACTCCGAGGATATACCTTTTGTTCCCGTTCCGGAGCCTTCGGAAGGAGATTATGTACTTGATTTCAAATATTTCAGTCCGAAAATATGGGCTGACGGTTCTTTCGATGAAGCCACAGGCAAGTTCCAGGCGGGTCAATGGGGTTTCGGCGGATGGGAGTTCGACACCCCGCTTGATCTCTCCGGTTATAAATATCTTGTAGCGGAACTAAAGGAGGACGACAAGGACAATGCAGAGCTGAGGGTGTTTGATACCGCCAGTTATTGGGAAAAATCCTATGAAGGGAAATTCAACGGAGGGAAGCTCATTGTGGCGGAACTCCACGGGATGATGAAAAATCTCGAGACCGGCATAGTCGCTCTCAATACCTCAGAAATTTACAGGATAGGATTCTGGGGACATGGCAAGAATCCCATCCATATAAAGCATGTTTATGCAACCAATAAGAATCCGTATGACATTTCCGGCATACAGGAGACTCCCGATCAGCCGGAACACGATGGATGCGTCTATGATCTCATGGGCTGCAAGGTGGCTGAGTCAGTTGCCACAGCTGAGCTTTCTCCCGGACTATATGTGGCGGGAGGGAAGAAATTCATAGTAAAGCATTGAGATACTGATTTATTCTTAAAGCTTCACTTCTTTGATTCACTGAAAACAACCATATAAAACGACCATATAAGAAATTATGAAAACAACTTTCTGGAGTATCGCGCTTATGGCATTGGCTGCGGCATCATGTGGCGCCGAGAAATCGGCGGAAAGCACTGTAAAGGGAACTTTTGGCGACGATTTCCTTGTAGGAGCCGCCATACCTGTACGCCATGTGGCGGGTCTTGACCCTAAAGCTGATTCCATTGTCAGTCTTCATTTCAATTCCATTGTGGCTGAAAACTGTATGAAATGCGAGGAGATCCACCCTGAAGAGAACAGATATTTCTGGGATGATGCCGACGCTTTCGTAAAATATGGTGAAGAGAGGGGAATGAAGATAATCGGGCATACGCTTGTATGGCATTCTCAGCTCGCTCCCTGGTTTCCGCGCGACAGCGCAGGTAACTATGTCACGGCAGAAGTCATGAAAGACAGGCTTAAAAGCCACATCACAACAGTGATGCAGAGGTATAAGGGACGCATACTGGGCTGGGATGTCGTCAATGAGGCGATAGAGGACAACGGTGAATACCGGCATTCTCCCTTCTATGATATTCTCGGTGAAGAATTCATACCGCTTGCCTTTGAATATGCGCGTGAGGCGGATCCTGACGTTGAACTGTATATAAACGATTATTCCATGTTCCTGCCTGCCAAGAGGGAGGCATACGTGAAACTGATAAGGGATCTCAAAGGGAGAGGGCTCAGAATTGACGGCATTGGAATGCAGAGCCATATCGGACTCGATTATCCCGACCTTGCCGAATATGAGAAAACCATTGAGGCGTTCGGCAAAGAGGGATTGAATGTGATGATAACCGAACTTGACATGACGGCGCTCCCGACAGTGAATATCGGTGCGAATGTCGGCGACAGCATAGAATTCAACAACAGGAAGAACCCTTATGTAGCCGGATTGCCGGAAGATGTTTCCGAGCAATGGAATGCAAGGATGGACAGTGTTTTTGCGTTGTATAAGAAACATTCCGATGTAATATCCAGAGTAACTTTCTGGGGAACGCACGACGGAATGTCATGGCGTAACAATTTTCCGATGCACGGCAGGACGGATTATCCTCTGCTTTTCGACAGAGACTATAAAATGAAGCCTTTCATGAAGAATCTTATTTCCGGGAAATAAACGCCTTTCAATACAGAACCCTAACTAATATTGAAACAGATGAAAAGAGCCATTCCCCTTTTGTTTGCCTCGGTGGCGGCAATGTCGGTCTGCGGACAGTCCGTGTTGTATCCCAACGAGTTTGACCTCTCAGATGTAAAGCTCCATGAAAGCCGGTTCGCCGATGCGCAGAGCCTTAATGTTAAGACATTGTTGTCGTATGATACCGACAGGCTTCTCGCACCCTTCATGAAAGCTGCCGGACTTGAACCGAAAGGTGAAAGTTTCAGCAATTGGGATGGGCTTGACGGCCATGTGGGAGGACATTATCTGTCAGCGCTGTCGATACATTACGCATCTACCGGCGATGAGGAGCTGAAGAAACGTATTGACTATATGCTGAGTCAGCTTGCCATGTGCGCGGCAGCCAATGCCGACGGATATGTTGGCGGTGTGCCGGGAGGTGATGCCCTGTGGAAAGCCCTTAGAAATGGTGATGCCCATAAAGTGTGGGATTATTGGGTGCCCTGGTATAATGTCCACAAGATTTACGCCGGACTCCGCGATTCATGGCTCTATGCCGGCTCCAAAGTGGGCAGAAATCTCTTCCTCGGGATGTGCGACTGGGGGATAGGTGTTATCTCAAATCTGTCAGACAAGCAGATGGAGGAGATGCTCGGCAACGAATTCGGAGGAATGGACGAGGTTTACGCCGATGCGTATGCAATGACCGGTGAACAGAAATATCTTGATGCGGCGAGGAGATTCACCCACCATCAGCTTTTCGACGACCTTGTGAAGGGGGTGGACAATCTCGACAACCGTCATGCCAACACACAGGTTCCAAAAGTTGTGGGATACCAGCGTATTGCAGAACTGTCGGGCGATACCGATTACCGTAAAGCCGCTGAATTCTTCTGGGAGACAGTTGTCGGCAACAGATCTCTTTCGTTTGGGGGTAACAGCCGCCGCGAGCATTTTGCTTCCAGTTCTGACGCCAAGAGTTATGTTGACGACAGGGAAGGTCCGGAGTCGTGCAACACCAACAATATGCTCAAACTTACCGAGGGTCTTTTCAGAATGAAGCCAGATGCGTTGTATGCCGATTTCTATGAGAGGGCGTTGTTCAACCACATCCTCTCCACCCAGCATCCGGAGCATGGCGGATATGTCTATTTCACATCGGCGCGCCCGGCCATTACAGCGTGTATTCCGCTCCCAACAGCGCCATGTGGTGCTGCGTGGGCACCGGAATGGAGAATCACGGCAAGTACGGACAATTCATCTATACTCATACTTCGGATTCACTTTTTGTAAATCTTTTCATACCGTCGGAGGTTAAATGGAATGATAAGAATGTGAGGATTACCCAGTCAACATCTTTCCCTGCCGACGGCAAAGTCAGGCTTACTGTCAATACCGACAGCGCGTCGGTTTTCAGTCTTGCGGTGCGCCATCCGGGATGGTGTGACGCTATGGATGTCAGAGTCAACGGTAAGAAAGTAAAGATGAAATCAAGACCTTCCTCCTATATCACTCTTGAGCGCGAATGGAAAAACGGCGATGTTGTTGAACTCGACATGCCCATGAAGGTCACAATCGAGGAACTCAACTATCTGCCTGATTATGTAAGTATTCTTCGCGGACCTATTGTCATGGCTGCCCGCTTTGACAACGGCGCTCCCCTTACAGGACTTGTGGCTGACGATTCACGATGGGCGCATATTGCCCATGGTCCGCTTGTGTCGGTGTTCGACACTCCTCTGCTAATCGGCAAGCGTAAGGATATACTCAGGAAGCTGAGCGGAATGAAACCGTCGGCTGACGGAAAGGGATTTGTCGTGCCCGGTCTTTTCGATGAAAGATTTGGAAACGTGGTGCTTGAACCGTTTGCCGGCATTCATGATTCCCGCTACATGATTTATTGGCTTTCCATGACCCCTGAGCGTTACGCGCAATATAAAGCCGACGCTCAGCGTGACGAGGAAGTCCGTCTGGCTCTCGACAGGCGCACGGTTGACGCTGTAAACACCGGAGAACAGCAGCCGGAGGCAGACCATTTCATGGAATCACGCTCATCGGTGAGCGGTAACTTCAACGGAGAGCCCTGGAGGGATGCCTCTAATGGCGGTTTCTTCTCATACGTAATGAAGACCGACAGCCGTGATGATCTCACTCTGCGTGTGCGCTATTGGGGTAACGAAAGCGGTTCAAGGTCATTTTCAATTCTTGTTGACGGAGAACTTCTCGCAAAGGAGAACATTGCCGGCAAATGGAACCGCAACGGTTTCATGGAGGAGGAATACTCTATCCCGCAGCAGTTGGTCAAAGGGAAGGATACCGTAAAGGTGAGGTTTGAAAGCGAAAAAGGGAACACAGCGGGAGGTGTATTCCACATTCGTCTCCTGCGGCCTTCTGAAACCGACTGATTTATTTTGAAACAAGACAATTATTCGTGATATTGCAAGACAATAATTTGGGTTTATTGATAAGTGGTTTATGGACACAGGATTGTTTTAGGCTATGTTAGGTTAACATTGAGTTAAAAGATTGTTATCGAGAAGGGTGGTCCGCGATGGATCACCCTCTTGGCTTAAGAGAGCCTCTGTTTTATTGTTGTCCGGTTCTCTTCTCAAGTTCAAGAAGGAAATGCTTGGCACCGGCGGGACCGGAATAACCCCCTTCGGAACCGTCTGAAGGGATTACCCTGTGGCAAGGTATGATTATGGGGAATGGATTGGCTCCAACGGCATTCGCCACGGCACGGACCGCTTTAGGTTTCCCGATATTTTCCGCGATACTTCTGTATGATACGGTCTCTCCGTAAGGAATGCGGGAGACTTCCCGCCATACAGCTTTCTGGAAATCGGTGCCGGTAAGTTCCAAAGGTAACGAGAATCTCTTTCTGGAGCCACTGAAATATTCCTCTATCTGCCTTATCGCCTCATCAATAAGCGGAGTATTGCCATGCACAGACAAAGCATTGAACGATTTCCTGAATTTCCTGATCCTGTCGGTGCTGACGAATTCTGAAAATTCCGACAGATATAGTTTCTCTCCAAATTGAAGCAGGAGAATACTGCCGACAGGTGTGTCTTGATGGGTGAAGTGCATTGTGTTCATGGCAGAGTCAATGTTTGCGGAGTTGCCAGAAGGCAACAGCCGACGCCGCAGCCACATTGAGGGAATCGACATTATGCGACATCGGGATCTTTACCACATAGTCCGCGTCGGAAATTGCTTCCTTTGAAAGACCGTCACCCTCTGTGCCCATAATTACAGCGAGTTTATCTACTTCTGCAAGAGCGGGATCGTCTATGCTTACAGAATTGTCGGAAAGCGCCATTGCGGCTGTCTTGAATCCTAAACCATGAAGTCGGGAAAGGGGCGGCGTAACCCATGTCCAGGGAACAAGGAACACAGATCCCATCGACACCCTTACCGCGCGCCGGTTGAGAGGATCGCAGGAAGTGGGGGTAAGGAGAACCGCATCTATACCGAGAGCGGCGGCAGAACGGAAGATAGCCCCGATGTTGGTGGTGTCGGTCACGCTGTCGATTACAACGATCCTTGAAGCCGACTTACACACAGACTCCACCGAAGGAGCCTCCGGACGGCGGAACGCACAGAGGACACCCCTTGTTAGGGTATAGCCGGTAAGTGAAGCCAGCAGTTCCCTGCTGCCTGTATAAACGGGAATATCTCCGCAGCGGCTGATTATTGAGGCGGCATCGCCCTCTATGTGTTTCTTCTCGCAAAGAATCGACAAAGGTGTATATCCGGCGTCAAGAGCCACGTTTATCACCTTCGGGCTTTCAGCAATGAAAATGCCTCTGTCCGGATCAAGACGGTTGCGGAGCTGTGCCTCGGTCAGACTGCTGAATACTTCAGTTCCAGGATGCGAAAGAGAATCAATTTCTATGACAGGCATAGTCGGTTGGCTGTTGGAAGCGCGTGATAAACCGTTGCCGGCTTATCTGCGTCTTTTCTTTGATTTTTTCTTGGATGACTTCTTGGCTGAAGATTTCTTGGCGGTTGTGCCCTTTGCCGGAATCTTGATGCTCTCGCCGGCACGAAGATTATCGTTCTTCATGTTGTTGGCTTTCTTGATAGCATCGATGCTCACGCCGTATTTCTTGGCGAGGGTTGAAAGGTTTTCACCGCTTTTCAGCTTATGGTTTGTCGGGTTGGCAGCTTTCTTCTTGGAATTTTTTCTTGAATTTTTAGAAGCTTTGGAAGCCGTCGCGGCTTTTCTGGATGCGGGAGTCTCAATCGCCGGTTCGTCGTCGGGAGAGACAGCCGGGCGTGCTGCAGCCACAGCTTTGTTGTCAGCATCGGCCGTGATACGGATTATCTGTCCCACTCTGAGGGAATTGCGGCGGAGATTGTTCCATGTCTTAATGTCGGCGGGGGCAACTCCATACAATTCGGCGATGCTTGCGAGAGTGTCGCCGTTCTTTACTTTGTGGGTGATTGTTTTCTTACCCTGTGAATCCACTTTCCCTTCATCGGGAGCGACGAGAGGCTCCGGCTCTGCGTTCATGTCGGTTTCCGCCAGAAGAGCGTCGGCAGGCATCTCGCCGGGCATTGCCACTTCGCGGCGGTTGTATTTGTCAGCCTGGTATTCGCGGATGGCGTTCTCGCTCATGATGTAGGCGTGGATCTGCTGAGAAGGGAGGATGAGATTGTATGAATGTTCGGCGTTGCCGGGTATCACGTCGGCGCGGAACTGGGGATTGAGCACCCTGAGTTCCTCCACGGGGATGTCGAGCACTCCTGAGATCTGGTTGAGATTGATTCTCTCCGAGATGCGGAGGGTGTCGATCACAAGAGGCTTTGTGGGAAGCACAGGGCTTATGTTGTGCTCCGGATAATAGTTCATCACATAGTTCGCGGCGATGAACGCGGGAACGTAACCTCTTGTCTCCTGGGGAAGATAGTAATAAATCGACCAGAAATCATGGTCTTTTGGATTGCCTCCGGCGCGGCGGATCGCCTTGTTGACTGTTCCGGGTCCACAGTTGTAGGCGGCGATGGCAAGAGTCCAGTCGCCGTAGGTTGCATAAAGGTCCTGAAGGAAATCAGCGGCTTTGGCTGATGATACGTATGGGTCGCGGCGCTCATCCACAAGCGAGGAGACTTCCATTCCCATACCCTTTGCTGAAGCGAGCATGAACTGCCAAAGTCCGGCGGCACCGTGGCGTGACACGGCATTTGGGTCAAGGCTCGATTCTATCACGGGAAGATATTTCAGTTCGAGAGGCAGACCTCGTTCCTCAAGCGCCTGCTCGAAAATCGGCATGTAATAGTTGCTCAGTCCGAGAAGAGCCGCCACCTGTGCGCGTCCTTTCGCTGTGTAGCGTTCGATATATTCCCTTACGATCTGGTTGTAGGGCATCTCGATAATTGTAGGGAGCTGGGCAAGGCGTTTCTGCATGGTCTTGTCATCGACCTCCACATCGCCGAGAGTCTTGTAGCGGTCGTCGGTCGATGTATAGTTTTTCATATACCATCCTTCGAGAAGTTTATGGGTGTCAACCTCGAAACTCTCGGGGAACACTATAGAATTGTCGGTTATGCTGTTCTTGATATCGAGCACGTTGGGAGATTTGGCGGGTTTCGCGGGAGCGAGCATCGCCACGCATGCCAGAGCTGAGAGAAGAATCCTTTTTACCATATCTTTAAGAGCTTTCAGAAAAAGTTGTGTTGAAAAGAAACCGCGTGCCGGTTAGGGGCATCCGGTTTCAGAAATTGAACGCCCAGTTCAGTCCGACGGCGGGCCTTCGGGAGGCGGGAGCCTGTATCATTGTCGGAGTAAGGTCCATCGACAACCCGGGCGAAATGTCGAAATGGGCGAGAGACGCGTCAACGTATGCATCGACCATACAGATCAGATACATGGCGACGAGACATATAATACACAGGTCGCGGTTGCGCCTGTAATAATCCTTTCTCTGCTGCATCACGTTCTGCAGCCATTGCCGGTCGAGATCGCTCTCATTCGTGGTGGGCGGGAAAAAATCCATATAGCTTTTAGTGGAGGGATCGTTGTCGATAAGGTCGCGGTATCCCTGCATATAGTCCTGGTACTGGCCGTTGTTCCAGCTTGTGGCGTAGCCGAGTCCCATGAATCCGCCCACAACTATCGGAAGCTTCCAGTAGCGGCGGTTGTAAATCTGACCCAAACCCGGAAAGAGCGCTGAAAGCCAGACAGCCCTTGTGGGGGAGGGATTGAATATCTTCTTTCCGTCGAGACCGTAGGGATAATCATCTGCGGTTACGACGGTTTTTGTTGTGTCAGCCTCTTCTCCCGTGTCTTCGATAGGCTCGCGGACAAGCATCTCGGCTTCGAGATATGTCGTGGAGTCATTGGGGTTGGTCACCGGAGGATTGGGTTTGCGCCGGCGTCTTTCGGGAGGGTCCTGTCCGTCGGGAACGGAGATTGCCGTTAGTGAAGGATTCCTGAAAGCGTATTGGGCGTTTGCCTCGATGGAAAGATAGTCGAACGGGAAGAGCATGAGAACAACAAGAAAGAGCACAGCAGCCCTTTCCTGCATGGCAGAGGAGAACAATCTTGTCCACAGCCTGCGGTTTTCTGTCATTTCTTCCTGATTCCTCTTTTTCAATATCCTGGACATTATGATTTAAGCCGTTCGAATAATTCCACAAGTTTCTGAAGTTCGTCGTCTGAAGAGAAATTCAGCGTTATGGAACCTTTCCCGTCCTCACGCCGTGAGAATTTCACCGGAGTTGGGAAATAGTTGGACAGTTCTTTAGCGAAGAAGTCATATTCAGATGACTGGTTCTCCTTTTTCTTTTTAGGCGCCGCCTCCGGGTCGGAAGCTTCTCTGGCGAGTTGTTCCACCGCTCTCACAGAAAGTCCCTCTTTGATGATACGGTTGTAGATTTTCAGCTGGGTCTTTGGATTGTCAATCGCAAGCAAAGCCCTGGCGTGTCCCATATCGAGTTTTCTGTCGCGCAGACCGAGCTGAATCTCAGCCGGCAGCTTGAGGAGCCGAAGATGGTTGGAGACAGTGGCGCGTTTCTTTCCGAGGCGTTCCGAGAGCCTGTCCTGAGTGAGATTGTATGTCTCGATAAGTTTTCTGAAAGCGAGCGCCACCTCAATAGCGTTGAGGTCTTCGCGCTGGATGTTCTCGATAAGAGCCATCTCGGTCACTTCGGAGTCACTTGCGGTGCGGACATAGGCCGGAAGCGACACAAGGCCTGCGAGTCTTGCCGCTCTCCAACGGCGCTCGCCGGCGATTATCTGATATCTGCCGTCGTCGGCGACACGCAGCGAAAGAGGCTGGATCACACCGAGCTCGCGTATAGAGGCGGCGAGCTCTTCCAACGCTTCGTTGTCGAAAGTGCGCCGGGGCTGGTCGGGATTCGGGAATATTCGGGAAATCTCAATCTCGCTTATTGCGGAGCTGCCGTCGGTCCGGATCTCATCCATTGAGATAAGCGAGTCGAGGCCTCTTCCGAGAGCGTTTCGTTTTAAAGCCATCTTTGTTTATATCAGATAATGATTCAGTTATTGGTTGTCGGAACCCTGATTCTTTACAGTTTTCTTCTTTCTGTTGCGCAGCTTGAGTTCGCGGGCGAGCTCGGTATATGCTATCGCGCCTCTTGAATCGGGATCGTAAAGTATTACAGGCAGACCGTGGCTCGGAGATTCAGAGAGCTTTATATTTCTCGGAATCACAGTGGAGAACACCATTGAGCCGAAATGCCCTTTGAGTTCCTCGAAAATCTGGTTTGCGAGTCTCAGCCTTGCGTCATACATTGTCAGGAGGAAACCTTCTATTTCGAGCTGAGGTTTCAGCCTTGACTTTATGATTCGGATAGTGTTGAGGAGTTTCGAGATCCCTTCCAGAGCGAAATATTCCGCCTGTACAGGAATTATCACGGAATCGGCGGCAGTGAGCGCATTGACGGTTATCACGCCCAGCGATGGGCTGCAGTCGATAAGAATGAAGTCGTAGTTGTCCGCCACAGGAGCAAGCACGCGGTGAAGCACGCGCTCACGGTCGGGGCGGTTCATGAGTTCCACTTCCGCACCGACAAGGTCAATGCGGGAGCAGATGAGGTCGAGCCCCTCCACACATGTAGGCATGATGGCGTCGGCGGCGGGATAGGCATCTACAAGACAGTCGTAGATTGACGCGTCGTCGTCGGCGGGATCGATGCCAAGACCTGATGTGGCGTTTGCCTGGGGGTCGGCATCGACGAGAAGCACCTTCTTGCCTTCAAGGCTCAGACAGGCTCCCAGATTGAAGGCTGTAGTGGTTTTTCCCACACCACCCTTCTGGTTTGCTATCGCTATGATTTTACCCATAGATTTGAGTTATATTGAGATACCGAAGTTATGAACATGCCGTTTGCCGCAATATTCCTTCATGAATAATCGGAGAAGGTATGTCAACGGTATCGCTTACTGCTGGTTCAATCTGCAAAGTAACACTATTTTAATGAGAATTCACAATTTTTTATCTTAAACTCTCTTAAAAAATCAATTCGAGGCAAGTTCTGCCTCTATTGTTCTGACAGCCTTTCGGAAAGCTGCGAAAAGAAGTGCGGCTGCGACAACGAGCGCGACAGAGAAGCTGTAATAGACGCCGATATTGCCGAATCCGAATCCTTTGGCGAAGAGCAGCAGCGTGGGCACTCCGACAATGACATAGCAGATAAGGGAGATCCACAACAGAGGCTTGACATGTGATGTTCCCCTCAGGGCATTGGCGAAAATAAGCTGTGCGGCGTCGCAGAACTGGTAAAGGACAAGCGGCAATATTAGGGTGACAGCCGAAGCGATCACTGATTCCTCCGGTGTGAACATACCGATAAGATTTTTTCCGAGAACCACGAACACGAGCGAAGCCGATGCTGCGAGAAGCAGGCAGAGGTGGAGTCCCGCGTTCGCCATACGGCGCACACCGGTCATGTCGCCGGCGCCGGTGTAGTTCGCAACCTTGATTGATGTCGCGACACCGATGCTCATATAGATCATGAAGCCGAGCTGGGATATGGTGTTGACCACCTGGTAGGCGGCGAGCTGCACTTTGCCGAACCATCCGCTGACAATGGCTCCGAAACTCCAGAGCATGCACTCAATGCCGCTCTGTATCATTACGGGATAAGATGTTATCCAGACTTTCTTTCTCATGTCGGAAAGGCTGCCGGCGCTTTTCATCCCTTCGAAATATATGCGGTATCTCTTTCTGACAGAGAAGATCAGTAGAATGGTGAGCATCGCGACATAGCGGCTCGTTATGGTGCTGTAGCCGGCACCGACAAGTCCAAGCTCCGGCATTCCGAAATTACCGAATATCAGGGCATAGTTGCCAATGATGTTCAGCACATTCGCCATGAGGATTATCCACATTGGAGTGGCGGTGTCGGTCACTCCGTTGGCTGTCTGCTGGCAGACATTGAAGATTGCCATAGGGAACAGTCCCGCAAGAATGATGAGATAATATTCCCTGATGAACGGAAGAAGTTCTTCCTGTTGTCCGAATCTGTCGAGGAAGAAATAGATGGCTGCCATGACGAGGGTTATGCAAAGGCTGACCATGGCGTTGACCTGCAGTCCGGCGCGCATTGTCCGGCCTGCCTTGTGGCGGTCGCCTTTGCCATAGAGCGCGCCCACGAGAGGGGTGATACCTGACGCGAATCCTATCTGCATCACAGTGGGTATCATGAATACACTGTTGACGAACGCGGCTGCTGCAAGTTCGTTGAGGCCGTAGGCTCCAACCATCATAGTGTCGGCGAAACTCACCACTATTATACCAACCTGGGTGACGAGCACAGGCAATCCGAGTCTTACGAGACTCGAATATTCAGGCATATATGATTTCCAGAAATTTCCTTTCATGATCAAGAGTTATGGGGATGGCATCAGGCTGCAATCGTAATTCAAATGCAAAGTTAATGTATAAAATTCGTGCTGCAAAATTGAAGTTGTCTCTACCCGGCCGAAGCCGCCTTTCAGGCGATATGCATTACGATTATTCTTATAGTTGCCACAACCCAAGTCCCGGAAAATTTGCTGAGCCGTTGAAAATCATTATCTTTGTGTCGGCTAATCCCTTAATGCGGAAATTATCTGTATTTATTTCTATGTTAAGGTTTTTGACGACTTCGCTGTAACTTTTCAGCGGTAAATTGTAAATAAAGAATTAAACAATGAATATTATCAGAATATTGATGGCGGTGGCGGCAGTGGTGCTGTCAGTTGCTACATCTTTTTCAAAGATTATCGACAATCCCTATTTCGAAAAATCCTCGGAATTGAATATAAAAGTTGACCGCATAGAGCTCACCGATTCTACAACTGATGTTGCTGTCACAGTATATTCGCTTCCCCGAAGGTGGTTCAAGTTTGACAGAGACATTTATCTTAAAGGACGTTCTTCCGGAGAGAATTATCAGCTTATGAGTGCCGAAGGAGTGGAACTCGGCAAGAAATCATACGCCGGCGATAACAATTATCTCGAAGTCACTCTCCGTTTCCAGCCGTTGAAGAATGATGAGAAATCGCTTGATTTCATAGAGCCCGGCGGATGGGAAATACTCGGTATCAGTCTGGACGGCAAGAAACCGGAAGGGAAGATCCGGACTCATATCCATGGCAAAATCGCTGACTCTCCGGGAGATTCGTGGCTTGTGCTCGTTCCCGGCGGAGAGGATTTCCGTGTCAGCAACAATGTAGTGATTCCTGTGCGCGACGGCAGATTCGAATATGATCTTTTCACTGACGATATTCTTGCTTTCAATATTATTAGAGGATTGGAATTGGTGAAAGGTCAATGGTTTAGCAATATATTCTTCTCGGAAGGGAAAGATATCGAGATAAATTTTATACCTGACGGGAAACATGATTTTGCGGAAATAATCGGTGGCGGAGAAGTTACAGGCAGATACCGCCAATTGAAGAATGAAAACTTTGATTACAGAGAGAAAAACTTAAACCAGTCTGATATCGCCAAAAAGGTCAGGGCGATGGAGGAGAATGGAGAGTTTTTCACTAAAGAATTTATCGAGCTGAGAAAACATTCCGAGCGTTCTGATCTGAAAAAGAGCGAACGAGACAGTATTAATGTTCTGTTGAACAGGCTGTATGATGAGGACAGAGTGTTTAGTCCGGAAGGGGCGCAGGCTCAGAAGGAATATGAAGAGCTTGGAAAGAAGATAGATTTGGCTGAAATAACCGATATATATTCAG
>JAAGKN010001066.1_pt1 | contig 59291 bp, 46 predicted proteins | sample 6206371 | NCBI WGS metagenome assembly JAAGKN01 (sample SAMN11533720, study PRJNA540317) | gut metagenome | isolation source: fecal pellets from male and female animal of same cohort | host: Peromyscus leucopus | place: USA:CA | collected 2017 | reverse complement strand
CAGTAGGCTCTCCAAAACAAGCTATTGCATATCAGAACGAAGCGGGGCATGCGCGGATTTTATCTTGGTGTTGAAGTCGGCACCATTGGATTATTTGAGAACAGCAGCGTAATTCTTAACAGCATGGGTTATCAGCTTTTTGTGTAATAAGCAAAAGCGAAATCGGTAGGCGGTCAACTTTAATGAATAAATATTCTCTGCCTTGAAACGATCGCCCACCACTTCCTATTCAAGCTATGAACGGGTTAAACCGACTCAGCGGATTATTGGACTGTCGGAGAATACCGTTTAACTGTTAGTTCTTCAAAAAAAATTGCTCCATATCCGAACGTGACAGGGCAAGCGCGGAAAATTTATGTACCGAAGTCGGCATTGATTGGCTATCTGAAAACAGTAGTGTATTTCTTAACAACGGGAGTCATTGACAACCTTCTATGGAATAAGCAAAATCGAAATCGGCAGGCGGTCAACTTTACAAAAAATTTTTCCGCTGAAAATCACTCTGCCCTCCACCTTGCCGCAAAAAAAATTCCGAGAAAAAATCTGTGCTACCCTCAACTAATCGGAGAGCAGCTAAAGAAAAAATTGGAGGTGTCATACCATTTTCGCATGGGCTCTTGAAAAAATTTTTCGAGGGGGTGCGCATACGCGCCGAGATGTTAAAAAATTTGGAATGGACTACTTTTGTGTTTGGATTGATTAGCAAGCCATAGAAAAAAGCGCATACTTTTACATATTTTTCCATTTCTCGGTATTACCCCTCGAAAAAATTTTTAAGGAACCCTAGCCCTAAAATTCGTTACTCAAGACTAACTCATGCAAAGCAGCGCGCAAACAAAACCAGCAAGGAGGAACTAACTATGAGAAAGTACAAGCAAGTCAAAGAGAAGAAAGTGATCTATTCACTTGATGAATGGAAACTGATTGAGGAACGAGCAGCCTCGGTTCTGATGAAAACGGGAACGTTCATTAGACGGATGTCACTCGATGGTCAAATTACATTTTACAATATGGGAGATGTCAATCAGATTATGAACGCTCTCCGTATCATTGGAGGAAATATCAACCAGCTTGCAAAGAAAGCGAACGAGATCAACAGCATCTATGCCAAAGACATCGAAAAATTACAACAGGAGGTCACAAACTTATGCCATACATTAAATCAATCAGTATTCACAGCACAGTCGAGCGTAGCTTAGCTTACATACTCGCTCCCGAAAAGACAGACGGTCTTATTCTTACAAACTCAATGAATTGTATTCCCGATCCGAAGTGTGCTTACCTTGCAATGAAAACAGTATACGAACATTTTTCGGGATACAAATTTGACGAGCCACTGCCCAAGCAGGGTAAAGGAAGAGTTAAAGCCATTCATTACATTCAGTCGTTCGACCCGAAAGATAATATCTCGCCGGAGCTTGCTCATAAGATTGGCAGAACTCTTGCTCGTAAAGCGTTCGGTGATAACTGTCAGGTCGTGATTGCAACTCACATTGACAAAGGTCATCTGCACAACCACGTCATCATAAACACTTATGGCATTGACGGCAGGAAATTCAATGCCAACAAGAAAACTCTTGACGAGATAAAAGAGATTTCAGATAGGGTATGCCTTGCTTTCGAAGTTCAACCGTTCGACAAATCCAAAGCTAAACGAACAACTATCGCCTACAACGAGTGGCAAAATGAACAGCGCGGCACTTCGTGGAAACAAAAAATCCGCAATGAAATTGATCGACTCATTGGCTGGGTCAAGAATGTTGACGAGTTACTAGCTGAGGTGGAGCACCTCGGCTATACAGTCAAGCGCGGAAAATATGTTTCGATCATGGCTCCCGACCAGCAGCGAGCAGCTTGCTTCAAGAATTTTGTGGCGAGATGTAGGAGCAGGAATAAATAATCCGTACGAGAGTTCGGCACTCCGTAACAAGTATTCGGAAACTATCGGTGGTGTTCAAGAGATCAACTCTTCCCACCCAACACTTGAACAACTCGGAACTTTGCTCTCGGTTATAAATCGTGATCGCTTACAGAGTATCGGAGAGATAGACGGTAAAATCGAACAAATAAAATATGAATTGGAGAAATCCAGACAGGAGGTAAATACTATGGAAACAAAGTGCAATTTATTAAGGAGCCTTGCGGCACAAGCGGAGGAATATTTCGCGCTTATGGACAAGCCCTCACTCACAGCAGGGGAACAGCTTCGCGCTAATATGTATAGGGAAACTCTCTCACAGAAAAATATCGAGAGCCTGTCAGACTTGGACTACCTCAAAGACGTTATCGCTGAAACAGAACGGAAAGTTGCGCCCATTAGTGAACACTATAATAAGTGCGCCGCGCTTTTGAAGGAGTACTCCGACATTGCAAATACATACGAAGAAATTTCACAAGGCGATTACATCAGCAAGTTGATCGAAAAGCAACGGAAACAGGACACCTCACAGCGACATAAAAAATAAAGCGACAGGAAATCGGCATACCTCTGTAAAAATTATTTATAAAATGCTTGACTTTAAAGCGAGAAAGCGGTATAATAAATATGTACAGGGGTATGTCATAAATCCGTAACATCAAAATCGAAGGGAGAGATGTTATATGGCAACCATCAGAAAACGGGGCGACTCGTATCAGATACGAGTTTCCGTAGGCTATGATATTAAAGGCAACCACAAAGAGCAAACCAAAACGTGGAAACCGCCACAAGGAATGACCGAGCGGCAAATCCAGAAAGAACTGAACCGCCAAGCGGTAATGTTTGAGGAAGCTTGCATGCATGGTTTTAAGGCAACAGCAGTAAAATTTGAAGAACTCGCTGAGGAATGGTTCACAGAGTATGCCGCATTGAACTTGCGCTCATCAACGTTAGAGGAAATGCGAAAGCTCACCAAGCGAGTTTATCCGGCAATCGGTCATTTGCGAATCGACAAGATCACATCACGGCAGATTCAAGCTTTCCTCAACTCAATGGCAAAAGACGGAGCAAATAAGCGGACAGGCAAACCGCTTTCACCAAAAACGATTCAGCACCACTTGGAGCTGATCTCAGGCGTTTTCGGCTACGCGATCAAGATGGAGCTTGTGTCAGACAATCCTTGCTCAAAGGTCACGATTCCAAAAGGCGAGGTAAAAGAAAAGCAAATCTATTCGCAGGAAGAAATGGCATTGCTGCTTACGAAAATTGCTGACGAACCGATCAAGTACAGAGCGTTTTTCTATCTTATGGCATACAGCGGTTTTCGTCGCGGCGAGATGTTGGGTTTGGAGTGGAAAGACATTGATTTTGAGCATAACGTGATAAGCATACGCCGTACCTCTAATCAAACGGCAGAGCGCGGAATCTACACCGACACGACTAAGACAAAACGCTCACAGCGCACTTTGAAGATATCACCGTACATAATGGAGATGTTGAAAGAACTCAAGGCTGAACAAGACGCGGAAGCACTAAAGCTGGGCGACTACTGGGTTGAAACGGACAGGCTCTTTAGCAGGACAACGGCGAGCCGCAGCACCCCAACTCGACCTATACATGGCTGAAACGGTTTTGCGAGCGCGAAAATCTCCCATTCCACGGAATTCACAGCTTCCGCCACTTCGCGGCTTCTTCGATGATCTCGGCAGGGACTTGATGTTACGACAGTTTCGGGAGCGTTAGGACATACAAATTCGGGAACCACTTTAAATTGCTATTCCCATATGTTCCAGACAGCGCAGGCTCGTGTAGCCGAAGCAATGGACGGAGCGTTCGGATTCGTGCAAAACAAACGGGGCGCATGACGCCCTTGAAACAAAAAAATTGAAATAGCGGTCAAATAGCGGACAAGAATGAAAATCTGGCAAAACGAAAGCCGACAAATGGCTTAGATAAGCCATTTGTCGGCAACCACATTGGTCTGAGTGACAGGATTTGAACCTGCGGCCTCTACCACCCCAAAAAAAGTCGGAAATATTTACTTTATTTATCCTATGTGATATAATCTTCTTTGTCAATAAAATTATATCATATTGGAGGATAATGTACTATGACAAAATCTATTCTTTTTTCTGACTGGGCAATTCAATGGTTAGCGTCTATTCATGGCACGGTAAAGGAAAACACTTATGAGACAACATATCGAAATAGTGTTTACAATCATCTTATTCCTGCGTTTGGAGAAAAACGATTAAACACTATAAAGCCTATTGAACTCCAGATTTTCCTAAACCAAGCTATGGAGAAATATTCAACCGATACTGTGAAAAAATTTAAATCCTGCTTAAAACAGATATTTGATGAAGCAGTCTATAACGGCTATTGCGAAAAAAATCCTTGTTACAGACTTAAAACACCGACAAGCCAAAAAGCGGCATTTACCATTGATGATAATATCTATACACCACAACAGATACGGCTTATCGAGAATTACGCACTAATTCATAGGTACGGATTAGATATATTACTTCTATTGGAAACTGGAATGCGGAGAGGAGAAATGCTTGGACTGATGTGGGATAGTGTTGACTTGGAGAAAAGAGCAATATACATAAAACAAGCTGTATCCATCATCAGAGATAATGATGTTTTGACTACAAAAATTGGACTTCCTAAAAACAGGTCAAGCAATAGGGTAATTCCTATTACAACTGCATTTGCAGAGTATTTGGCACACCAAAAGGAGCAAACTAATAGCAAGTTTGTGGTTCATAATAAGTATAATGAGGTCTTAAATCCTCGGACGTGGCAACGCAGACATTATGATGTTTTTATGAAAGATATGCATAATGAATATAGTGAAAGGAACATTGATATTCCAATATATAATCCTCATAGACTGCGTCATTCAAAGGCAAGTGAATGGGTAAACGAGGGGTTAAATTTATATGCAATTGCCAAAACACTGGGGCATTCCGATTTAAATATGCTGAAAAAGCGTTATGCACACAGTGATTTGGAGGAAGTACGAAATTTGTTAAACATAAAATAACATTCCGCAGAACTTTTTATTGTTTATCTGCGGTATTTTTATATATTTTTTTTTGACGCGTCGTTATCGGTGCGTCTTTTTTTCGGAACACTGTCGCAGGCAGGGGCGCTCCACATCGCTCATCGGTGCAAACCCGATTGTTCCGACCGAGGGAGTATGTTGACTTTAGTGCTTTCAAACGAACCCTAAAAATCGTCAGAAAAGCGCGTGCGAGGTGACTTTAATACGATTTTCAAACGCTGCACAAATAGCGAAAGTAAAATCGTGCGGGTTTACCGCAATTAAGGAGGGCAAATATGAATTACAACGGTAAATGGAGCAGCACAAATCCACTTCCCTGCCCAGATATAGCTAATCTGCTGAAATTGACCTCAAATGGCATTGACGGTCTTGTGCAAAGCCTGTGCAATTGTGTTACGATAGATGAATATAACGATTTAGGACAGCTTGCGTTTGTGTTAGTCATTCTGTTATTAGAGCAAATTTCAGAGAAGATGCATTCGGGACAAACTCTTGAAGATCTTCTGCAATAATTAGGTTAAATGCTCACTCTGAGCTTTGACAGTACGGAAAGGTCGCTCCTAGGGCGGTTATTTCCTTTCCTGCCCTGCTCCGTACTATACAATCAAAAGGTGAAATTGTGATACATATATCACAAAATGTGTCCGACAGGACAGAAAGAAGGTATTTTATGAACATCAACGAACTTAAAACAGAGCTTGACAAGCTCAACCGCGCATTCAGACCACTCCTTGAAGACCGTGACATCTGGGATTACGATGATTTCTCAGAGGAAATTATTTTTAAATTGAAAAGCGCCGATGACTATTTGTTGTCCGACGAGCTGCGCGATGTAATGACACACATAAATGCAGCCGCCAATAAGCTCAACTACCTTTCCAGACCCATTAAAGGTGAGTATATAATTCATCAAAACGAAAGAGGAAGGTACGAGTGTGAAGCCAAAGAGTACACCTGCGGCTGTAGTATTGAGTATTATGCGCCTGATGATTTTGACGATAAATACAAATGGTTTTTGGGGCGGATTGAGCATGATGGGGACAAATACTATATTGTTGGAACAGACGTTCCACTTGATGGACTGCGCGTAAGGGTGAGGCGATAAATTCGTTACTATGAAAGTTACACAACAGCTTAGTTTTTATCAGCAGGACTATAAAGAGATTTGTCAAATCTTTTCAAATCGACTTAAAATCCTGAAAGACGAACGGTCTATGACTTTAGAGGAGATCGCGGATATATTGGGTATATCACGCCAAAGTATTATTTATTACATAATGGGCGATAGAATTCCCAAAATACCAATTTTAATCAGAATAGCGAAAATGTTCGGAACATCTGTAGATTATCTCCTCGGCGTAAGCAACGAAAGATGGTGATCTTTTCTGTTACGATATAGCAAAGCGTTCAAAAACATAAATCAAGGAGGTGGCAGAGTGAAGGTGAAATACAAATGTTGTATTTGCGGAACAATCTACGATTGGTACGAGGGCGTACACGAAAATCTTGAGGAGAACAGCGGCGTTTTTGTTCCAGCAAATTCTATCGTGGTAAAGTCATTTGAACCTTTGCCGGAATGCGAGGGTGAAAAGCTGGAATTCCTCACCGATCCCAACCACGGAAACAAATACACCAACGAGGTTATTGTCAACCTTTGCGAGAGTTGTATGCACAAGCTGCTCAAAAAAATCAGTCCGAGCGACGGTAATGTGAATTACTTTGATATTTAGGATATAGCTTGGAGGTGAAATTATGGCGGTATCGCTGAAAAAAAGACCGCTGCGTGAGTATACTCCTGTTCACTTAATAGATGAGGAGGAAAGTATACAGCAGCGCGACGGTCGGGAAAATTCTACTGCCGAAGCCGGCAATGCGCTGCTGCACGTATATACTCCCGTTCATCTTATAGATGAAGAAGAGAGCATACGGAAAAGCGAGAAGCACGAAACATCGCAGCCTTGCGGTAAGAATGATATGCCGCGCCGCAAGTATGTTGCTTCTCACTTGGCAGATACACGAAAAAATGAAGATCAGATAGTTCCATCTTGCGAAGAGACTGATGAAAGTTCTGAAACGCCTAAGAGTAAAAAGAAGCGTTTTATTGAAAAAATAGGAGATATATGGTTTGATATAACATGTCTCATTCCCGATGGGTTCGGTCCTCTTATTTGCGTTACGATACTAATGATACTAAGCGTTATCTCTATGCCCATTCTTGCCGATTTTATGGATGATATTGCATTTGTCTTATCAGCAGTAGAAACGTCGGCTGAGGTTATATCGGTTGGTACAGCGGAAAACAAAGATTTGCAGGGAGTTATAGTGTCGTTCACGGATATTTACGGCAACGAGCAAAAATCTAAAGTACTAATCAACAAAAGAACTGACATTAAGATCGGAGACGTTATACTTATAAGTTATAACCCCAATAATGCGGAAAAGGTCAAAGTGAAAAGTCCGATAACGTTTATCCTTGATCCATAGAATTTACAACAATCCCCCCACGGGGGTTATAATACACCTTTCCAATTTCGGACGCATTCCAGCACGGGGGCGTCCAAATACGCAGCTCGACGGGTCACTCCCCGAAAGCTGCTCCAACGGTGGAAATGTTGGTAAAAAGCTGCGTCATTTCAGCTACTCCAGCCGCATTGAAGCCGTAACGCAGAGAAAGGTCGCTCCTTTGGGCGGGATTTTACCTTCTTTTCCCGCCTTCTGCGTTTTCTATCAGAAAAAGAAGGTGAATGTGATATATGTATCACAAATGCGTCCGACAGGACAGAAAGAAGGTATTTTATGAAATCAATAGCATTCTACAACAATAAGGGCGGTGTAGGTAAGACTACATCGGTTATCAACATTGCGTATCAGCTTGCCGCCGACAAGAAAATCCTCATAGTCGATTTGGACGGGCAGGCAAATTGTTCGCGTTTTTTTGTCGATGAGCCGAAAGCAGGGCTTGAGCAGGCACTCACAAAAACTATGGTTGCTCCTACAATCGCGCTCTCTCCTACCCGCTATCCCAATATCGATATTATTTCGGCTACTCCCGCACTAAACGATATTGTTTCAATTTTCTATGCGCTGCCTGAGGAAACACAGCGCAAAAACGCCGAGAAGATAATCAAGGAACCAGAAAAGCCTTGGTGCAGCGTAAAGTATGACTATGTTCTGGTTGATCTCCCTCCTGCTCTCAATAAGATTACCGAAAAAATCATCAGCGTATGCGATTATGTTTTCGTTCCCATTGAGCTTGGGACATTCGCTATTCAGGGCATTCCGACAGTAACAAATATAATTTCCGACTGCGGTGCCAAATTCGGCGGCTGCTTTGTTAATAAATTTGACCGCGAAAACCCATCTGATATTCAGCTTATGGAAATGCTGAAAAGCTCGCTAGGGACAAAAGCTCTGAACAGCTTTATTCCTTTCAGCCGTGTGGTCAAAAACTCCGTTTCATACAAGTTGACTGCGCCTGAGTACATGGGTTGGACATTCGCCGCGGAGTGTATAGCAAACCTTGTTAAAGAGATAACCGCGATCTGCGAGTGAGGTGTCATATTATGTCAAAAATAAAGATTGGCAAGCGAATTCGCGAGGTTCGTGAAAACGCGGGATTAAATCAAAAGCAATTCTGCGCAGAGCTTGAAATACCGCAGTCCACATTATCGGCATATGAAACGGACAGAATGCTGCCGACCATTGTCTCACTCGTGAATATTGCTACAAAATTCGGCGTGTCACTTGATTGGCTTTGCGGTATTGAGAACGCGAAAAAATGTGTCACCGATGACACGGAAAACGGTTTACCCGACGATTTGAACGCCGCGCTGACCGAAGCCGAAATGTATTTGCGAGAGCTGGAGGCGCAGCGTCAAAACGAGAGCGAACGAATAAAAGCTCTGCGTGGTGAGCTTTTGAACGCAGCGAAAAAGGGGAGCGACGATATATGAATTACATGGATTACATAGACAGAGGCTCAAAAATAAAAAGCTGCCCTAAATGCGGAGGCACAATAATTGTATCGCGTCTGTATATGTATAGCTTGAATTCCTGCATAGGCAAGCGTGGAAAGCTGCTGAAAAAAGCAAAATATTGCGATGATGGTCCGATTGACACTATGCTCGCAAGTTGTGAAAATTATTATATGAAATGCGATGTGCATTGGAATGCCGATGAGTTTATAATTGATGATGAAAGCTGTTTCATTGATTATAAATACTCGGATAGGAGCGATGACATATGAGGTGGGACGGAGTAATATTGGGCGAAGCCGTCAAGGAAAGTTTTTACCTTATGTTCAATTCTGATATTGACCGCGCTTCAACTATGAAAAGCAACAAAGAATTCGCGTCTATGCTGAAAAAGAAATACAACAATTCGGGACAGAGCAGTCCCCGATGGAATTCATTCACAAGCACACGAACAGACGGGATCACTATACGTTTTAAAGACCCTGTTCCCAAAGAGCTTGACGGGGATAACAGCATTGAAATTTCGTGGAGTATGGCAGCGCGGCACATCAGAGCGTGGGAGTACGAAAAGCGTTCGCAAGAAAATGTTCCCGCTGAAAAGCCGAGTGTGCAGCAGCAATGGGAGCAAACACACCTTTGTGGTGATTTTTATGGTGAGCATTGCGAATTTCTGATCCAAGCCAAGAACGACACCATTATAAACGGCAAAAAGCTCGATGTTTGGTGCCCGTATTGCACCTCGGAAAATAAAGTGCGAAAAATCGGCAGCGCGGGAATGTGGACGGGGCTTTCGCCCAAATTCTGTCCGAAGCGCAAGGATACAGTTCACGGACAAAATAAAAATGAGGAGGATAATGCAATGGCAAGAAAATTGCAGTTTGATACAGCGATAACCAAAGATATGCAGTCGGCTGCGTCCGACAGCTTTGTGGATAACATAAAAATGATTGATATAAAGGATATCAAGTCAAGTAGTGATAACTTCTACGAGATATCGGACATAGATCTGCTGGCTGATGATATCGAGCGCGAGGGGCTGAAGCATAATATTGTTGTGGTCAAAAATACTGATGGCGGTGGATATTCAGTTAAAAGCGGACACCGACGACTTGCAGCGATTAAGTTGCTGCTTGAGCAAAAGCGTCGCAGCAACACTAAAATAGCTTGTTATGTAGACAGCAGCAAAACACAGGCGGAAACGCAACTCGACCTAATAATGCTTAATGCCACACAGCGCAAGTACACCGACGCGGATACTATGCACGAGTATGAAGAACTAGAACGAACGTTTAAAGCTCTTGAAGTTGAGGGAAAGCCGCTTAAAGGGCGTATGAGGGAGAACATAGCGGCAGCTCTCAAGGTTTCACCCGCGCAGGTCGGAAAGATTGAAAACATCAAGCACAATGCCATTCCCGAAGTGGAGAAAGCTGTAAAAAGCGGAGAGATGAGTATTTCAACCGCAAACGAGGTGGCGAAGCTCCCCGAAAAGAAACAGCAGGAAATTGTCAAGGAGCAGCCCAAGATATCTCATAAGGAGGTTAAGGAAATTCAGAAGCAGGAGAAACCGCCCTTTGCGCTTAAAAATGTTGATAACAATGCTTTTGAAGATGACTTTGACGATAGTAATGCTGATGTTGAGAATGAGGCTGATGAAAAAGCTGCGCAGGATATCATGGCTGAAAAGAAATTCTCTATCGCTGATAAATACGCTGATACCAACCGAACTATTACATTGACAGCCAAAGAAGCACAGGTTTTGTTGGATTTCATAGACGAAAATATTGCTTATTCTGACGATGAGGACGGTATTACTGATATTTGGGATAAGTTAAAAAAGTTTTTTGATAAGTCGTGATATATGTAGCACGATTTTAATGTCCATATACCAATTTTCCGCATTTTTGAACAAATTTTTGAATAAACAGTTTTTAAATAGCACTATTGACAAATACTAGCAGTTATGATATACTATTAAATATTGGATCCGTTTTTTCGGAGAATTTGTTTACAAAAGGAGAAATTTATGAAGAAAGCTATTTTATTTTCAGCTATGATGACATTTATCTGTATAATGGCAGGTTGCAACACAAAAGAAGCAAGCGGCAGTGCAGAGGATATCGATAACTCTGTATCGAACGTAATTATCGACCTGCCCCCCGAACACAGCGGATATAGTCAAAGGACACAGACGACCGACGAATGGGAATTCCGTTACGATGAGCAACTGGGCGGAATAATCATCACCGACTGCCTGTGCGCGAAGGAACGCAGCAATAAGAGGGTATATAATGCTGTGGACGATGTTGTTGTTCCGTCAGATTTTGAGGGCTTTGAGGGATTAAAGGTACTTGAAATCGCTCCGAATGCTCTCGGCGATCTGGAATGCAATTCCATAACGCTCCCTGATGGGTTGCTTTACATAGACAAGGACGCGTTTGCCTATTCCATAATAACCGAGCCGCTGATCATTCCACAAAGTGTTACAGACATGAGCGAGCAGGCGCTGCACGCCTTTTTTGCGATGAGGTAGAGCTGCCGCCACTTGAAATCATTCCTAAAAATCTGTTTGAGAGTTCAAACATTAAGCGGCTTACGCTCCCGTCCACTGTCACCAAAATAGAAGAATTTGCTTTCAGCAAATGTGATTATTTAGTTGAATTCGTGTGTGACGAAAATTTGAAAGAAATCGGAAATTATGCTTTTTATGCTTGCCGTAATTTGGAAACAATCACATTTAATGAGGGATTGGAACAGATTGGGGCACAAGCTTTTTCTAATTCCACCAAGCTATCCCAGCCCATTCATTTGCCTGACTCTCTGAAAACAATAAAATATACCAATATGTCGTGGACGTTCGGAACAGATGATTTCTCGGGTGAAAGCTTAAATTTCATATACAAGGGGGAAACATACAAATACCCCGAAATCATAGAACTTATAGGCAGTGAGGAATAACTGCCGCACAACTTAATATTTGTCAAAAAGCCGATTGCGTAACGCAGTCGGCTTTATTTTTTTCGTGCTACATGTAGCACGTTTTTTTATAAGGAGGAAACACTATGCCAATGGGTGACGAGCTTGCAAGCACGAGCCTTAACTTCGCGCAAAAATCATTGGAAATAAGCGCCGAGCTTATAAAAATGTTAGCGCCGCTTGCAAAAAAGCTATGGGACAAAGCATTTGACGATCAGCTGCCAAAGGTCGGCAAGGTATCGCAGGCGCAATTACTTGCAGAAGCGGGAAAAGCTGACAGCGCTATACTCAGCAACGACAACTTTCTGTCAAAGGACGCGGAAACGATTGCCGACAAAGCAAAGCGATATGGAATACCTATATCGGTGGTAGGCGAGGGCGAAAAGGTAACAATAAGCTACCTTGAGCGCGATAAAGTCGCTGTAAATCAGATTTTGCAGGAAACAATGCAGGAGCGTATGAAAACAGCTCCGCAGGACGTAAAGCATTTTACGGTGGAGGAGTGTAATATTACAGCTATAAAGGCGGAATTTGAGAAGAATGGAATAGAATGCTGTTTCGCGCGAAGCGCAAACGGGAAAATTTATTGCCAATATCCCTCCAAGGACGTTGAAAAAGCCGCGGCAGTCCGACAGGATTTCAAAAACACTCGTGCAGATATTGCCGACAAATCAAAATCCGAAGCAATAACGCTCGGCGCGGCTCCGTTTATAAAGATTACGGACGCTAAACTTCAGCAATCCTATAACATAGAAAACCCCAAAAAACTTACCAAAGACCGAGCGGTTAAAATTTTCATGCGTGAATTCGGATACAACAAAACCGAAGCTGATCTTGCAGCAAATAAGCTGTGCCAAGACCTAAAGCTTGACCCTCAAAAGTTTTTTACAAGAACAGAACAGATGGACGCTTTGAAATCGCTGAAAACCAATATCAGATTTGAAAGCGATAATATCCTGCTGCGGGATATAACTTTTACGGCAGTTAATTTTGCCGATGGCGAGCATACACATATCAGCATTTTAAACGGGGATAAGTCTGCTGCTTTAACTCCTGCGATTATGAGCCGTGAGGAAATGAAAAAAATCTGCGTTTCTGAGCTTGAAATGACCGAGGATCAGGCGAATGAGGCGGTAGAAAAATCAGTAAAGATAGATACGCAAATCAACTCTAAGCTGCGCGAAACCACAATTTTCAGAAATACGGGCGAGGCTCAGACGGTTGAGATAGACAGAACATCAAACAATTCTTTTTCTGTACGGCTTGGAAGTACTAAGAGGAATTACAGCTTCGATGATGAAAGGCTCGCCACAAAAATCGGCAAAGATTTCGGGATAACCGAGGGAAAAGCTAAAGCCTTTATCAATAAGGCACAAAAGCAGAGCGCATTTCAGAATAACGTTGCGCGGACTGCTAAGTCTGCGAAAGACAAAGCGTCTGCCGTTTCAAAAAATCTTAAAGAAAATCTCGGAAAACACAAAGGGGCGAAATTATGAAAAAGAAACAAGACCCTTTAATACTCGTCATATATGGCGTAATAGCTATTGTGATTTTATATTTTGCTGCCGCCATAGGTACGGCAATGGACTTGTCAATGACGGAAAGCGGAGAGTTAGACTTTTCAATTTTAACAAACGTTCTGGAAAGTACTATGACCGATACAGGACTTGTACTTGAGCATTTTACAGATTTTAGCTCCTACGGTTTTCAGATCGCACTTTTTGCGGCAGTTGCAATGGCTCTTTTCGCGCTGATGAAAGCAACGTCTAAGAAAAGATTACACCGAAAAGGCGTTGAGCACGGCTCGGCAAGATGGGCGAACGAAAAGGAAACCAAAATTCTTGCGGACAAGGCGGAAAAGAAAAAGGGCGAAAAACCCAAACCCAAACAGCCCTTTGAAACCGACAATAATATTTTGCTTACACAGGAAGTCAGAATGTCGTTAAATACGCGGCAGCACCGTGAAAATCTTAACGTGTTGGTCATAGGCGGTTCAGGTTCGGGTAAATCTCGGTTTTATGTAAAGCCAAATCTAATGCAGCTCAATACATCATATGTCGTAACAGACCCAAAGGGTGAGCTGCTGCGCAGTTGTGGGCGGCTTATGAAAAAAGCAAGATACGAAATCCGTGTTTTCAATCTAATTGATATGGCGCACAGCAACAACTATAATCCGTTTAATTATGTCTACAACAGGGATAAGGACGGAAATATCATAGACGTAAATAAAACTTACGTTATGAAAATGGTAAACTGTCTGATGAAGAACACCAAGCAGGAAGGCAGCTCCGGCGGCGATCAGTTTTGGGACGACAGTACCAAGGAGCTTACGCTTGCAATTTCATTTTATCTTTTAGAGCGCCATCAGTTAGAAGAAGCGGGGGTAGAGTTCAGTGACCCTGCCGGCGGTCTGGATAGCTACACTATGAATTTCTCAACGGTAATGAGTGTAATGAAATTAGCCGAAATAAGCGAACAGGACGAAAACCATCGCTCTCCATTAGATGAAATGATGGACGAATTGTACGAGAAAAATCCGCAAAGCATGGCGGTCACATTTTATCGGGACTTTAAGAAAGCTCCTGCCGAAACAGCAAAGTCTATTCTGATATCGGCGGCAGTAAGATTTGCGGCATTCAGCTTACCGGAAGTAGCAGATCTGACCCATACCGACAATATCAATCTGCAAACTCTCGGCGATAAGAAAACCGCGCTGTTCGTTATCATACCGTCATCTGACGCAACGTTTAATTTTCTAGCGGCTATGATGTATACGCAATTATTTGACAGCTTGTATGATACCGCTAATTTCAAATACGGCGGCAGGCTGCCTGTTCACGTCCGTTGTTTGCTGGACGAGTTTGCGAACATCGGAACAATACCCGATTTCGACAAGCTGCTCGCCACAATGCGCTCAATGGAGATCAGCGCGAATATCATAATCCAGAACCTTGCACAGCTGAAAAAAATGTATGATAAATCTTGGGAGATTGTTACGGGTAACTGCGACAGTCTTTTATTTTTGGGTGGTCAAGAAGCGAGTACACTTGAAGCCATCTCAAAATCGCTTGGCAAGGAAACAATTGACGTTGTATCGCAGAACAGAACGAGAAGCCACAGATCACCGTCCACCTCGGAAAACAACAGCATAATGGGGCGAGAGCTTATGACTACTGATGAGTTAAAAGTAATGAAGCCAAATCAGTGCGTACTGATTGTTCGTGCTTTTTATCCCTTTTTCTGTCATAAGTTTGATATAGAAAAGCACCCGAATTATGTTTACTTGGAGGATAGCAACCGTAACTATGCGTATGAGATTGACGATCTGCACACCGAAAAAATGCCAAATCAGAAGGAGCTTCACACTGATACGATCAAGCCCGATGAGATTACAGATAACGAATGGAAAGAGGAAGAAATCATGATTACAGATATGGACATTCCTGAGGACGAGCTTGACCCCGAAACGGAAATAGCAGAGCAATATAACAGTGAATTTCTGGCAGAAAAGCCCCTAGATGACAGAACAGCAAGCCAAAAGGTATTTGACCTTAGCGACGATCTGAAGGACGTGGATGAACTGCCTGATGATATTGTTCCGTATGATATGTCTGCTCCAGAAATCATCAACGAAGAGGCTTTAAAGGCTATGGATCTATTCTGAATACCTCCGCTTTTGCGGTTGTATAAATATATTTAAGGAGGTTTTACCAATGGAAAAGGTAAACACATCATTCCCTGCCGCCGTAAGTAAACGGCGGAATTTTTTTGTCAGCGCAGCAAAAAGGTTAAATGAGAAGCGCAAGAAAATTGCTTTATGCGTCACCACATTTATTGTGATGAACATGATGACGGCAATAACGGCATTTGCAGAAAGCGGCGGAGGCAGTATATCTAGTGAGGGCGATACTACTTTCTTTGCATTAGTAGGCTTCTTTGCCACGTGGATCGGCAGAATAGCATTGCTTGTCGCTTTTGTCGGTGGAACAATGTTTGGATTTTCATTTAAAAGCGACGATGCTGAACAGAAGCAAAGAGGATTGATGACCTTAGCGGCAGGATTTATTGTATATGCGCTAACTCGTTCTATGAGTCTGTTTTTCCCAGGCGCAGACATTCCGCTTCTGTAATCAGGCTCTATTGCTGTATCTATGGACAGAGGATATGCAGGCGGTGTTATGCGCCGCCTGTATTTTCTCAAGCACGAAAGGAGGAAGTTAATTGCTGACTTATGAATGGCTTGCAGAAACCATAACACAATTTGCAGGAACAATTAACGGCGCATACCAACTGATATTGCAGTTGCTTTGTGAGACGGGCTGGTTCACTCAAATAGTAGAAAGCAATATGTTTGAACAGCCCATATCCGCAATTAAGGCAACTGCAATAACGTTATGCGCGCTGTTTTTTCTTATAGATTTTTTTACCAAAACTCTACACCTGCAATGGATAACGTGGGAAAACGTTTTGATGTTATTTGTAAAATTAACGGTGGCAAAGGTTTGTGTTGACAATGCAGAATGGATAGTTATGCTTATTTATAATGGATTTTCATCAATTGTAACTACAACTATGGGCAGTGCCCAAACATTAGAGATCATACCTACAAGCAACGGGGTGGAAATGGCGCAGTATTTTTGGCTTACCCAAGAACAAGCTCAAAAACTTTTTCCCTCACCAGCCAATACGGGATTTTTGAATTTTGAGCCAATGTGGCTGGCAACAAAGACAGAAATAATCGCGGTAATAATGATAATTCTGCTTATTATATGCAACATTATTGTAATTGGGCGCATATTTGAACTTGTCATATACACCATCATTGCTCCAATACCTCTTTCTACGCTTGCTTGTGATGGACTGTCGGATATCGGCAAGAGCTTTTTAAAATCCTATGCTGCTGTATGTGTTCAAGCAATAGTTTTAATGATTATGTTTATGGCGTATTCGTTGCTTCACGGATTTCTTGACAATATGTCTGCATTAAATGCTGTCACAGGTTGGCGCGGACTGATTGAGGTATTCACTCTCGCGCTCGGTGTAATGCAGAGCGGATCGTGGGCAAAACGAATATGCGGAGCAATGTAGGAGGTCTGATACATGATTGAAATAAAGATACCTAAAGAAATCAGGGATTATAAAGAGAAATTCCTGTTCGGTCTTACGGTCAAGCAGTTTATATCGGCTGCCGCCGCGATTGCAGTGTGTGTTCCGCTTTTTCTTTTCGGTAAGGAAGCTCTCGGCGAAGATCTGACCGGTTGGATAATAATTATTGTAGGTGCGCCTATTATCGCATTTGGATTTTTCAAATTCAACGGGATGCCCTTTGAACAGTTTTTGATGATATTGTATCGTCAGAAATGGGCTGAACCGCAAAGGCGCAAATATGAGGAGCTGCCCGTCTACTGGTACTGCCGCAAAGAAATTATTGAAAACGAAATTCTCCATCAACAGGCTGCGGTTAAACGCAGCAAAAAACAGATCAAGAGAAAGGAAGGTAACAAGTAATGTCCTTTTTTAATAAAGAGAAAACTGCCATATCCGCAAAGGAAGCCGATAAGCTGCGCGTTGCAAAGACTAAGCCGCCGAAAAAGCCCAAAGAGAAAGCGGAGCGGAGAAAGGTTGCAAGAACGGTGCAGGACACGATCCCTTACGACCACGTTTGCAACAACTATATTTTTCAGGTAAGCAAGAACCACTACTCCAAAACATATTCTTTTTCAGATGTGACATATACGGCAGCGGACGGAGAAACACAGGAGCAAATTTTCCTCGCCTACGGCGATTTGCTGAACTCGTTCGATACCACAGACGATATACAGCTCACGCTGCACAATAACGTCATAAACGAAAAGGAATTTAAAAATCAGATACTTCTCAAGCACATGGGTGACGGCTTTGACGAATATCGTGATGAGTACAACGAAATGCTTATTGATAAAATGCAGCAGGGACAAAACGGCATATCAACCAAGAAATATATTACCGTAACAGTAACCGCGGTAGATTTACAGATAGCGCAGCAGAAATTCCTTGCGCACGAGCTGCATATGCGGGCTATATTTCAGAAGATAGGCTGTGAGCTGACCCCGCTGAAAGCAAATGAGAGAGTACGCATTATCGCGGATATTTTTCGCGGCGTTAATCAAGAGATACGCCCTATATCCTCATCGGAGTTTCTGCGCGGTGCGGAAAAAGCGTTATGCTGCCCCGATTATTTTGAGTTCAAAAAAGACTATTTTATGTACAATGATAAGTACGCCCGAATGGTTTTTCTGAAACATCTCCCATCATCGCTCGTTGACGAGCTGCTCAAAGAGCTATGTGAAACTTCCTTGCCGATTTTGGTCACGGCAAATATTTCCCCCGTAGATCCCGCCGAAGCAATAAAAATAATCAAGCGGCAGCTTACGTCCATGAAATCCGAGAAGATAACTAAGGAGAAAAAAGCAGCTCAGCACGGAGTGTACACCGATGTCATCAATGAGGATTTAAAGCTGTCCCTTGCCGAAGCGGAGGAGCAACTCGACGATCTGCAGAGTAAAAATCAGAAGATGTTCCTTGTTAATCTGGTAATTATGATAACAGGGGACAATTTTGAAGAGCTTGAAAACAACACCGAGAAGATTGAAGCTGTGTTCCGTACCAAAATATGCACAACCTCACGTGCCGCGTTTCAGCAAGAGGACGCTATGGCTTCCTGCTTGCCACTAGGTAATTGCCGCTTAAATGTTCGCCGAACGCTGACAACAGAAAGCACAGCGGTATTTATGCCGTTCAACTCCAAGGAATTATCACAGCAAGGCGGTACATATTATGGGCTTAATCAGTCCACCAACAACCTTATAATCTTTAACCGTGCCAGCCTTATAAATGCAAATGGCTTTATCTTGGGATGTCCAGGCAGCGGTAAATCATTCTCCGCTAAACGCGAAATGGTTAATGTGTTTCTGGCAAGCAATGATGAGATAATTATTGTTGACCCCGAACGTGAATACACCAATCTTGTCCGTGCTCTCGGCGGCGAGCTGATATACATTTCGGAAAGCTCGGAGTCACACCTTAATCCCCTTGAAATTTCAATTGAGGAATACAACAAGGGCGAGGACGTTGTGTCTGGAAAATTCGACTTTTTCCTATCTTTTTTTCAGACAATCATGGGTAAGGTGGCAATATCCCCCGAACAGAAAACTATCATAGACAACTGTCTGCACGAAGTATATCAAGAGTTTCTGCTCGGTCATACAGACAGAATGCCAACCTTGAGGGATTATTACGAAATTCTGAAAAAGCAGACATCGGAAGAAGCAAAAGCACTGTATATGTCACTGGAACTCTATGTAAACGGTTCAATGAAAGCGTTCAGCTTTGAAAGTAACGTGAACACCAACAACCGTGTTGTGGTATACGACATCAAAGACTTGGGAAAGCAGCTAAAGCCCCTCGGAATGATGGTGGTGCTTGAGAATTTGTGGGACAGGATCGTCCGCAACCGCGAACGCGGTATTCGCACACGAATTTACATAGACGAAATTTATCTTCTTTTCAGAAATGAAGAAAGCGCAAATTTCCTTTACGAGCTGTACAAGCGCGCTAGGAAATGGGGTGGTATACCTACGGGAATTACGCAGAACGTTGAGGATCTGCTCCAATCAGATACAGCTCGTTCAATGCTCTCAAACTCCGAGTTCATTTTGATGTTAAACCAAGCCGCCCCTGACCGTGAGCAGCTTGCACACATTCTGAAAATTCCCGATAAGCTGATGAATTTTGTAACGGGTGCCCCCGCAGGCAGCGGGCTGATCCACTGTGGATTAAATGGGACGCTGCCGTTTAAAGACGATTTTCCGACCGACACCAAGCTTTATAAGCTAATGACAACAAAATTCGGTGAATAACAGTGAAAATTATAGATAACGAGGGCAGAGTTCAGTCGAATTCCTCCGACAAAAACACTATTCAACGCAGTGTTGGTGTCGGAGAAAAGACGGAGCTGTCCAAGAAAGCAAATGACGGCGGATTAGCGAAACGGATAGATAAAGGAGTAAAGAGCCTAAGAGAGGCAGCTCCAAAAACAAGTCCAGTTCGCCGGAATGCAGATAAAGCAGCAGCCCGCCCCAAGTCAAAAACATACAAGATAAAAAGCAGCAATATAGCCAATCCATCAGCGAACGATATGCGCGGCGCTCCTGTTCCAAAAACTAAAAGCACAAATAGAAGTACTGCTGCGCCATCAAAAACTTCTGTAACCGTGCAAAGCAGTTCTCATATTTCCGAGGACAACAGAGCCTTTTCCCATAGGGTTTATAAGAAAATTCACCGTTCAACAAGCAGAACATTGTCCCAAAACGATGGTAAGAAAGCAAATATTCCACATTCCCAACAAAGGGAAATACTACACCGCCGTCTCGCGGTGTTATCCAAAGGGAAGTATAAGCTGCCCTCAAATCATGCGGCAAGAGCCGCAGCCGTAAAAGCTGCCAAAAGGCTGCCGAAACCGACCCCAAAGTCGGCAAATCGCCGAGACATAAAGATAAAATTCAATCCCTCAAAGCTGCGTTATAAACGTATGTCAAACGGGCAGTTGAAGAAACTAAAATTTTCGGGCAAGAAATATACCTTTGCCGTTAAAGGTCTATCAAAGTCAGCTATCGATCTTGATAAGTTGAAAGCAGCCGGCGCAATCGTAACCAAACCCGTTTCCGTAGCAGGCAACAAGATACTGTCACAGCGTGCCGATTTTTCAAAATCAGACGGCGAAACTGGTACGGAAACGATCAAACTCGGATTACAATCCGTTGACTATGTACATAGAGGTGCGCGCACTATAAAGACGGCAATTAAAGCACCTCGAAAAATATATAAAAACGTTAAACGAACGGTCAAAACGGGAAGAAGAACAGTTAAAACGGCAGCTAAAGCAGCGAAACACACGGCAAAGGCTGCCAAGGCTACTGCTAAAGCAACGGTAAAAGCCACCAAAGCGGCTATAAATGGAATTAAGCTCGCTGCAAAGGCGGCGGTTCAAGTTGCAAAGGCTACGGTTCAGCTTGCACATAAGGTCGTTAGTCTGATAGCTGAAACAGCTCCGTGGAGTTTAATTGTAATCGGCATTATAGTACTCCTTATTTTGATTATGTTCCTGATAAGCTCAATTATAAATGCGGTTGAAGGCTCGGTCACAGGCGTAGGCGGTTGGACAATTTCCGACAGTGATCCAAATACTCCCGAAGATATTTATCAAAACCTTGAAAAATATCTTAACGAGGCTGAAAAAGTAATCAATGACACCGTTCAAAAACCACTCAAGGACGAGTCAAAGGCGTTCTGTGACAGCGATACGACAAAACCGCGAAAAATCATTGAATATAAATCCGATAGCCGAAGTGCTCTGTTTTTTCCTGCAAACGGCAGCGACAGAGTTATCAACAAATATATCGACGATTTTGACATAGAGTTTTATCCTGACTTTCTTGCGACGCTTTTCGTGCTGATGACGCGCGATAAGCAAAATGCTGAAGGTATGTCCGATACTGAAATTTATGATTTTGATTTCAAACGAAATGATTTCATAGACTTTATAAACGACATTGATGTTAACAATTGCAAATACGGTTCCACATATATTTATAAAACCACTGAGGAAATTCCAAACTGCACTTGCCCAGGAGAGGATTGCAGGACTAAAACCATAGCGGGTTGCAGATGTGACTACTGGACGGACGAGAACGGCAGGAAACACTATTACTGCGGCGGTCACCCCTATTGTCCCTCTGACCATACAAAGCTGCAAGTGAAGTTGTATACTGTTCAGGAATATTATGAAACCGATTTGGCGACGATTTACGGCTTTTCAGATAACGAAAAGACAAGGTTTGAGGCAACCAAGGCATTTATTCAAGCCCTAATTGATGATTACGGAGGTGAAAACTAAATGAAGCGGCTGAAAAGCTATTGGGAAAGCAAAAGCGTTCGGCAGCGCATATATCTGTGTATTGTTCTGGTGCTGATTTTAATGTTTGCGTTTTTTGTTGTCAAGGGAAACATCTTTGACAAATTGTCATCGACACCTCCGCAGGACAGCTCCAAAGCCTCCGATGAAATACATTTCCACATCAGTTGGATAGATATTGGCGTTCTGGCAGCGGTTTTCGGAGCTTACGGCATACATAAGTACCGCGAGAAAAAGAAAGGAAAAAGGTTATAGTTATGGCGGAAACAGCAAAAAAAATTGAACAGCTGACAAAGAAAATCTCTGCAAAAGAAACGCGGCGGGATAAGCTGATCAAGAGGCTCTCGGACATTAAATCCGATATTAAGAGCTTAAACAGGGAAATAGAAGATATGCGGCTTGAAATACGGCAGCTTGAGCTTGAGCAGCTATCCGAAACACTGTCGAAAAACGGTATTACAGCTGCGGACGTTGCTGCGGCAATTGTCGCAGGCGATATCAAAAAGACCGTTCCCGCCGCATTGGTCGAAATCGACCAAGATAATGCTGATATGCAGGGCGAACGTGATACATATAGCACAAGTTCAGAAGCAACGGAGGAGGTAAATAATGAAGTTAGTAGTAGCTGAAAAGCCGTCCGTAGCGCGTGAGATTGCAAAAGTGATAGGTGCAAATGAAAGCGTGAACGGCGCGTTATACGGCAACGGATATATTGTTTCAAACGCACTCGGACATCTGGTGCAGCTTAAAGATCCCGATGACTACGATGAAAAGTACAAGAAGTGGAATTTGGCGGATCTGCCGATAGTTCCGAATTTTGAGTTTAAAGCTAATGAGGATACCAAAGCTCAGCTAGCCAATCTGACTGCGCTTATGAAATCCGATGAGGTCAACAGTATTATCTGTGCAACGGACGCAGATCGCGAAGGCGAGTGCATATTCAGATATATCTATGAGTACACAGGCTGTACCAAGCCATTTGAGCGTTTGTGGATAGCCTCGCTCACCACCGAAAGCATACAACAAGGTTTTTCCGACCTTAAACCGTCATCGGAATATGATACTATGTATGCCGCCGGTTTTTCGCGAAATAAGGTGGATTGGCTTTTCGGAATGAATATGTCGCGGCTTTATTCAATTTACAGCGGCGTGGTATGCTCTGTTGGTCGTGTTCAAACAGCGGTGGTTAATATGATCGTGCAGCGCGACAATGAGATTGCAAGCTTTGTCAAAAAGCCCTTTTTTAAGCTCAAACTTGAAAACGGTGCAGAATGGTTTGACGGAGAAGATGACAGCTTTCCGGAAAAAGCCCAAGCGGAAGCAGTCAAGGCGAAGTGCGAACATCAGCTTTGCACGGTAAAATCCGCGGAGACCGTTCTGAAAAAAGAAAACCGTCCGCTGTTATTCTCGCTTACATCGCTTCAGTCGGAGGTCAACGAAAAGTTAGGATTGTCGGCAGCGACATCGTCCGTAGTTATGCAGTCGTTATATGAAAAGAAGCTGCTGACGTATCCCAGAACAGACAGCAATTTTATCACCGATGATATGGCGGCAGAAATGACGGAGCGTGTGAAAATGCTCCGTTTTTTTGACGAGACTAAGGTCGATGATCTGCTGCTTGCAGGATTGATTTTTGACAGCCGCGTTGTCAACAACAAAAAGGTTGGAGGTCATCACGCAATTATACCGACCGAGAATATTGGTGATCTTGATAAAGCAGAGCTTTCAAAGGACGAAAAAGATGTTCTCAATATGGTTATAACTCGGTTTCTCGCTGTGTTCTGCAAGGAATATCAGTATAATGAAACCGAGTACATTTTTGAAGTAAATGGCGAAACGTTCAAATGCAAATCCAAAGTGCCTGTGCAGCTTGGATGGAAAAAATTCTACTCAGGCAATGAGGAAAAGGAGGATAGCAGTCCCGTTTCATATGCTCAAGGAGAAACCTTTGAAGCGAAAAAGCTTGAGATTGCTGAAAGCGAAACAAAGCCACCAAAAGCGTTCACAGAAGCCTCGCTGCTGCGGGCAATGGAAAATATCGACCGCAGAATTGAGGACAAGGAATTATCAGAATATGTTTCCAAGCGCGGTTTAGGCACACCGGCAACAAGAGCAAGCACTATTGAACGTATAATCAAGGTTGGTTACATCGAGCGCAAGGGCAAATCGTTAAAATCCACCGACAAAGGCAAAAGAGTTATTGAAATGCTGCCCGAAGACGTGAAAAGCGTTGAAATGACTGCGGAAATGGAACAGCGGCTCACAGCGATTGAAAACGGAGAGAGCTCCGCCGATGAGATCATAGAGCAGACAATTGAGAAAGTCAAGGGGATTATTGAGTTTGAGAAAACCCGTCAGCACGTTTCCCTCGCTCCGCCGCGTGAGTCACTGGGTAAGTGTCCGAAATGCGGCGGTGCTGTATATTGGGGCAAGCTCAAAACTGGAGATGTGGTCTATTATTGCGAAAATTCCTCACAGAAGAACGAAAATCCCTGCATTTTCCGAGTTTTCGCCGATGATTTCTTCTGGAAGTCCAAGAAGAAAACACTCGGAGCAAAAACTCTTCAAACATTATTGGCAAAAGGGAAAACTAAGGTCAGCGGATTGTACAGCGAAAAAACAGGCAAAACATATGACGCGGTTGTTTCTTTCGGAGATGATTGGACGGATAAAAACGGCAAATCCCATATTGGCTTCAAGATGGAGTTTGAAAACAAAAAGAAAGGCGGGAAATAATGTTCTTTTTCAGAATTGAATTGAGCAGCTTTGACGATGAAAAAAAGATACTGTTTATCGTTTCCGATATGCAGGACGCGGACGAGAACGGCATACCCGTTTTCTCAGAAAAAGCCCTCACCTCCCATTTCGAATATAAGCAGTTTGTAAAGGATACAAAAACAAGTGTTGTGGACGTAAAATACTCGCTTTGCAAAACAGACGTTGTAGGAGAGCTTAGCGAAGAAAACTATACACAATTGCAATCCGAAAAACTGGTTGAGATAATAGACGGTAACGAAATCAGCATAGCGGTAGGCAAGTCGCCGAAATCGGGCGGCGGGAAAAATATGCAGATGTATTTAATACTCGGTATAGCTGTCGTTTTTGTACTGATTTTGATTATAGCGGCGGCAGTCAGCGGCGGCAAATCCGATGGCAGCTCCGACACAATACCCGCGGAGCCTACCGTTGAAGCCACAACTGAAATGCCGCTTACTGTTGAAGCAACTGAAACAGCCGAGCCTGCCGAAACGGCGGAGCCTGAAACTCGCGCAGAAAGTACAGAGAGCGGAGAGTATATTGACATACCGCCAACCGAAGAAATATATTATCCCGAAACCACCGATAATGAATATACTGACAGCGGATATTCGGGTAATTCGGGCAGCGTAACCTCCGCTCAATCCGAATATACAATATCCTTTCACGCTAACGGCGGAGAGGGAACGCTTGAGAGCATAAGCTCCGCGCCCGAACAGTATGTAGTACTTCCTAATGCAGATGAAGCCGCAAAAAGTCTGTCGCGAAAAGGATATAAACTGATTGGCTTTTCGGATAATGTTGAAATAAATTATCCGCTGTATGACCTTAAAATGCCATACAGCAACGTAACTCTTTACGCGGTGTGGGAAGCAGACGAATTTACGGTAACATACAACTCCAACGGCGGAACAGGGCAGCTTTCCTCAACCAAGGTGAAATTTGGCGAGGAGGTCCCGCTGCCAACAGAAATCGCGGTGTATAAAAACGGATTAAATCTGGCGGGGTGGAACACCGACAAATCTGCCGTATCTGCGCTGCAATCATTGGTAATGCCTGCCGAAAACATAACGCTTTACGCAGTGTGGAGCGAAAAGAAGCCGACCGCAAAGGTCACATTCCACTATGACGACAATGTTATGGTGCGGGACGTGGAAAAGGGCACGTTAGATATGCGGCAGGATTTCAGCATAACCAAGGACGGATATATTCTTTCGGGGTGGTATCTTGAAAACAATCCTCAACAGCTTGATTACCTTGATGTAACGGAGGATTGCGATGTTTACGGAGAATGGGAACGTGCTACATATATCACAATTTCCATTGACCAAAGTTAACTCAACAAATCGCCGTTAACATATAATCTCCCGCTCGATATGAACGGCGAAGCAGCGCTTAAGCTGCCAAAAGTCAATGATAGAAGCGACAATTATAATCACGTCTACGGCTGTACTTACGGATTTTCCACCAGAGAGCAAAGCGGAGAATTCGGCGCAATTGAATATTACGGCGATACGGAATACAAATTTAAAAAGGATACTACACTTTATCGTGTCCTGAACAGATACGGCGGCGGTAAAGGCACAGAAAAGAACCCCTACATTATCGACTACTACGACCAACTTCTGTACCTTGCCGAAAATAAAGCAAGCGGCTTTTTTATTCAGACGGCAGATATAAAATTCCCGAACGATACGGAACGCAGCCCGATTGATACGGTAAAAATCTCCCGCGGATATGAGAACAAATTTTATGATCTGTTCGTCTATGACGGACAAGGTTATAAAATACAGAATTTGCGTGGCGAGGGCGGTCTTTTCGGAACGGTCGCGGCAAGCAGTATCAGGAACATCTGCATTGACGGCGCGCGGATAAGCGTTTCAAATACCGACGGCGGTATTCTATGCAATTCCGTAACAAGCTACACATTCGGCAGTTACTCAACGGGAAATTCACAATTTCTGAATTGCCGAGTTACAAACAGCTCTATTACAACCACAAAAGCCAATAATGTTGGCTGTTTGGTAGGTAGTGGAGGTGTTATTGAATATTGTGTGTCCGAAAGCAATTCAATCCGCGGCAGTGCCGCGACAATGGGAGGTATTGTCGGAAATGCCTGCACGGTAATCGGCTGCATATCCAATAAAAATTCCATGGAAAACGGAGAAGTAATCGGCGGTATTGCAGGTACAGCCTTCGGTGCAGAAATGTTTGAAAGCAATACGGCAGTGACGGTCAGCGGAGATATAACAGGCTGCGGAGTAAATGCTCTAGCCGTTTCGGGATCGGATTACTGCGGCGGTATAGTCGGTCAGACTTCGGGATTATCAAACGGATATATCCGAAGCTGCTATGTGGCTAACATATACCTTAATGGTAGCCAGATCGGCAGCATTTCGGGAGGCGATAGCAACAAATCGCGTCCACATATAATTTCCTACTGCATTGTGGACAACACAAACGACTATCCGCCGATCGGCGGCAGCAACTCTCGCTCCAGAACCGCAACAATGGTGCTGTCTGTTCCAGAGGACGGACTGAAAGTCGACGGTGTTCTCTCCGTACTGAACGCCAAAGGCAGCGGGTTTAACGAATGGTACAGAAATACGGATACAAACAGTGGTTATCCATATACGAAAGCAATCTGACAGGAGGTATTTTTATGTACAATAATGTAACAATGATGGGACGTATCACAAACGACCTTGAGCTTAAAGTCACATCGAGCGGGATTAACGTTTGCAGTTTCCGAATAGCTGTTGATCGGCGCTTTCAGCCAAAAGGCGAGGAAAGAAAAGCCGATTTTTTCAACGTAGTAGCTTGGAGAAAATCCGCTGAATTTGTATGCAAATACTTTGGAAAAGGCAGAATGATACTTGTTCAAGGCGAGCTACAAACGCGGCAGTATACTGATAAAAACGGCAATCTTGCCATGTGGTATGAAATTATTGCAGACAGGCTGTCGTTTACAGGCGAGGCTAAAAAGACAGAAGCCTCCGCGCCTGAGGGACTTCCTGAACCACCTGAACCGCCGTATGATTTCGGTGAAACAGCTCCCGCCGATTTGCCCAACGAACCGTCAACGGACGATGACTATCCGTTCTAAAAGGGGCAGGAAAAATGACAGTATCCGAATTGATAAGACTTCTTTCTGCATTGGAAAAACATGAGCAGGACATATATGCACGAGGTAACAATTGTTTTATTGTGCCGATAAATTCAATTCAGGAGTTTTCGGCAGATAATGTGACTGGATATGTTATTACTGATGGCGAAGATATTTCCAAAGGAAAAGCAGCAGATGATTTTTTGAAGTATTGCAGCTATAAATAGATATAAAAAAGCTGACCTATCGGCATAACGGGGAGAAAGTTAGGAAAACATGGACAATAAACAGGCTCTTTACAGTATAGAGCAGGGGGATGATATTCGCTACTACAAGCTCGCGAACGAATGCACCCTCAACGATGTTCTTAAGGCGGCAACTGGTACAACACCATTTGTTAAGTTAATGGATATGGGCGAACAGATCTCAATCGATCAATATGCCGAAATTCAGCAAAGCGACAGCTTTACTTTTTCCGTTGAAATGAATTTCGACAGTCAAAAGGCAAAACTTTATATGGTAAACGGCGGAAAAGGCGGTATTACCGAAGATGACAGAACAGATGACAATGTCAATTTCTTTTCAGGCAAAATATCGGAAATCGAAGTCAAAATTTCCAATTCGGTTGAAAAACAGGTAGAAAGGCAGGACACTATGACTAATACAAAAATGGAATGTACGGGAATAGTAATGCTCTCAGAGGACAGCAAAGCAAAGGCGGTGGCAACGGTAACCATTAACGACGAATTTGTCCTCAAGGGCATAAAGGTATATGAGGGCGAAAACGGCTTATTCGCGTCTATGCCGTCCCGCAAGGGCGGAGCTGACTATCAGGACATCATATTTCCGATAACCAAAGAGGCAAGGGAGCAGCTTAACAGTACGGTTCTGGAAAGCTACGGCAGGCTTGTTGAAAGCGGATTGGACAAGCTGCCGCTTGAGGAAAGAAGCTCTCCCGAACAATCCGTTTCCAAGATTACCGTATCGCTGCACCAGATTGACGACGAAAAAACAAAAGCGGTAGGGCAAATCGTAATTGACGACAGTATTGTTATTACAGGCGTTAAGGTGCGGCACGGCACAAATGCCGATGGTGTTACAAAGGATTTTGTAAGTATGCCGTCTTATCAAACCCAGACGGGTGATTATAATGAATATGCTCACGCTGTCACAAAAGAATGCTACGAAAAAATAAACAAGGCTGTTATGGGGGCCTATGAAACGCTTTGTAAAACCGAGTATAAAGGCGTTAAGCTCTCGGAACTCGGCGGCAAAGGCGAGGTTTCCTCAAAGTATGGAATGAACAATACTTTCGCCAAAAAGCTGATGACAGAACTGGAAAAGAAAGGTATTGCCTATTCCGCGCGAGTTACGGAAACAACGGCGCTCTCCGTCAAAAATACGGACAGAGCAGCGGTGGATAAGGTTCAGAAAGACCTGTCAGCCGTTTTAAAAGCGGCACAGAAGCCCGAAAAGCAAACGCAGTCTAAGCCTAAAAAGGCAAGATAATCCCACAATCATTAAAAAATCTCTCCTCAAACACGGTAAATTCCGTTTTTGGGGAGAGAAAATTTTTTTAACTTCCCAAAAAAGGCTTGACTTTATAGGTTTAAAGTGGTAAAATATAATCAGGAGGAACAAATGGCACGATTTGACGATGTTCGCAACAGCTATGAGAAAATTACCGACAGATTGTTCAATGACAAGCAATCATTCGTGGATTTTCTTAATTTTTCAGGACGGTTCTATAAGCTGCCCGCCGCGCAGGCAATGGCAATCTTTGCAGAAAACCCCAATGCAAGAATGGCGGCGGACTATGAAACATGGGGAAAATTCAATCGACAGGTAAAACGCGGCGAGAGAGGGATAGGATATATTTCGGACGGGACGGTCAGATATTGCTTTGACATATCCCAGACGATAGGAGAGGCAGAGCCTTTTCAGTGGAAATTCGACAAGCAAACTGCCGAAAAATACAAGAGCACATTTGCTGCGGAACATGAGGGCAACTTCTCGAGCCTAGCCCAGTGTGTAAATTATCTGGCGATAGACGAAGTAAACAGCAGCATAAACTCGATAGCTGACAGCCTGCACGTCTCATCAAAGAACAAATCGGCGTTTATAAAATCAGCGCGGTCAATGGTACGGCAGATTATAAAAGCTCGGTGCGAATATCAAAGCGCCTATAAAATCAACACCGCGCCGATTGACTTGTCGGCACTGGATATGCTGCATAGTAAAGCCGAATTTGAAAAGCTGTGCGAATGGGTGCAGCTTACGGCTAAATCCGCGCTGAAAAAAATGGAGAAATCCGTAAATGACATTATTTTTGAAAGGAGTATTGAAAATGAGCGACAATCAGATCTGGAACGAGGAGGACAAGAAGTTTTACAAGGAGATAATCGAGGAGAACGGGCAGACGTACAAGCTCGATCCGACAACTTGGACATATCTGCCGCTGCTGACAGTGAATTACAGCGAGGAGGAGCAGGAACTGCTGAAACAGCCGATAGGGAGCTACGGCAGAGAATGGCAGAAATACATGGAGGAGAATTTCCCGTTCGAGATAGCTCCGCTGGAGATGAGAGCGCAGTACGGGATAATAGCTCGGAAAGTGGACAAGGAAGCAGAGGAAATGTACAATCTGCTGACGAGACAGTGGGAGGAAACTCACCAGCCCCGTCCAACGACATTCACGGAGATCGCAGCATGGGAGAAGATGAAGATAATGGAATGCAAGCGCGCGGTAATGGAGGACGTGGTGCTGAAGCCCAGGGGGATTTAAACAGCAATACAGCGGCGGAGGATAATACTTCCGCCGCTTCTTTGTCGGCGGATACATTTGCTGAGGAAAATCGTACTACATATAGCACGTCCTTCGACAATACTGAAGCAGAGCAGTTTACGCTGTTCGATGAGCAGCCCGAAGTTAAAGCAGAAAGTCAACCGTACTTTGATGAAAGCGAAAATCCGGAATTAGCAGCAGCGGTAAACTCCTTGAAAGACTATGCTCATAGTACAATTTTGTACTATGGCAGCTCGGTTCGGGAGAGTTTTCTTAACGGTTCACGTCATGAATTCAACAATGAAGTCAGGCGGGCGGTCGATGAGGGTATTAAAAACTTTATGAACGGCGAAAACACAAGCGAGACTGACATAAGAGAAGCATACATCACACTATATAAAGAGATGTACGAGAACGGCGAGTTTGCGGAAAATCTCTATACCGAACTCTCGAATATGCTGTATGCCGATCATATTGAAATTGACAAGGGACGGCAGAAAGCACACGAGCTTGGACTGCCGTATGATGAGTATCCCTATGACCCAGAGGAAAATTTCGATCCGTATGCATACAACCCTAACCGAATGAGCGATGAGGACTACGACCGTATGCACGCTTTGATAGATGACGAACGCGCCGAAGCGGAGAAGCTGATTGACAAAACCGTGCATATTGAAGATCTCGATTACATAGTTGAAGGCGTAGTTTCAAACGGCTCGGACGGGTTTCTTGTAAAACTGCGCGCTGAACCTAACGAAAAGTATAATATAGCTTCGGTGATTTATGAGGACATGAATGTTGTCCGTGAAATGCTGGAGCAGCAGAACAAAGTCGAAAAAAAAGCTGTTGTCGAAACCAATGGTGACGAGTGGTTTATTGCCGATAAGAATGACCGCGGAATAATTCTGGAACCAAAAGAGTATTGGGCAAATTCCAATGAGGATTTTTTAAAATCTGTTGCGGAAAACAATCCCGATTATGCGGAATACATAAATTCTCATCTCTCAGAACTTGCCGAGGAAATAAATCACATCCGTGAATTTCTTGCACAAGAAGCCGAAGATATAGAACACGATAGGCTTGTAGCTGATATGGCAAGCGGAGGATATGGTGATGATAGAGCCGACTCGGCAACGGAACAAAGAATTTCCCTTTTAGAGAATAGGAGAGCTCTGCGAGAAGTAAAACCAAAATCCGTTGACGATCTGCAAATCGGCGACGTTATAAAACCCGATTTGGCTACTATAACCTGTGAGTGGAGCGAAAGCTCTGTTTTTGAGGAAGGCGAAACCTATTCTGTATACGAGTTTGACAGGCTGATGAAAAGCGCAGATGATGAGCGTGTGTTTGGAAAAAAAGCAGCATTGGAAAAATACGGTTCGTCCGAAGCGTGGTATAATGCAAAAAATGATGATGAATTCAGCCGTTACTATGGATACGACAAAGTAAAATTTACCGTAAATATGCCGAACGGTGAACATTATACCGAAAGGCAGGATATTGGTGACGGATATGGCGGTGTTATTGAGTTTTTAAGCCGTTTCCCGAAGTATGAAACGGTAATTCCCATTCTCAGAGAAGCAAAAGAATTTGAAAGGCAAAGAGAACTGGATAATTTTAAAGCTGAGCGGATTTCACCTCTCAATGTCAAAAATCAGGAACAATCCACGCTTTCTGAGAGAGGGGAGACGTCCGAGAATTTTCATATTGAGGATAATATACTCGGTGAGGGCGGACAAAAAACGCGGTATACAGCAAATATAACCGCTATCCGTACCTTAAAGCAGATTGAAGCCGAAGGCAGAACCGCGACCGCCGACGAGCAGAAAATACTCTCGCAATACGTTGGTTGGGGCGGTATGCCGCAAGCCTTTGACAGTGCAAATGATAAATGGTCAAAGGAGTATAAAGAGCTTAAGGAGCTGCTGACGGACGAGGAATATACAGCGGCGCGCGGCAGCACATTGAACGCGCACTATACTACCCCGACCGTTATAAATGCGATATACAAGGCGCTTGATAATATGGGGTTCAAAAGCGGAAACGTTCTAGAGCCTGCAATGGGTATCGGAAATTTTTACGGCTGTCTGCCGGAAAAAATGCAGAAGAGCAAGCTGTACGGTGTGGAGCTTGACAGTATTACGGGACGTATCGCGCAGCAGCTCTATCCTAATGCGAATATCCAGATAAAGGGGTACGAGCAGACAGATTTCCCCGATAATTTCTTTGATGTTGCGGTCGGGAATGTCCCGTTCGGCGGCTACTCTGTTGCCGATAAGCGCTATGACAGCAACAAATTCCTTATTCACGATTACTTCTTTGCAAAGACGTTGGATAAGGTTTCTCCGGGAGGGATCATCGCTTTCATCACGTCCAAAGGAACGCTTGATAAAGCCAATTCCAAGACCCGCGAGTATCTGGCAAAGCGAGCCGACCTCATCGGCGCGATTAGACTGCCGAATAACGCATTCAAGGGAAACGCCAACACCGAAGTAACATCGGATATTATTTTTCTGCAAAAGCGCGAGAAAATGGCGGTGGAAATGCCTGACTGGTGCTATATCGGCAATAACGAGGACGGAATACCCGTAAATCAATATTTTCTCGATCACCCCGAAATGATACTCGGAAAAATGTCCGAGGACGGCAAAATGTATGCGGGTAATAATACAACGTGCTTGCCGATTGAGGGCGCGGATCTTGCGGAGCAGCTTGACAAGGCTATCGCAAAACTGAAAACAAATCTAGCAGTCAAACGCGTTGCTGAAGCAAACGACAAGGATCGTGGTGTAATTCCCGCGACCGAGGACGTGCGCAACTTTACCTATACCCTTGTTGACGGTAAAATGTACTTCCGCGAAAACAATATAATGACGGAGGTAGAGGAAAAGGGCGTTAAACTGGAACGTATGAAAGCGCTGCACGAGCTGAGAAATATAATGCGCGGCGTAATAACGGCGCAGGAAAACCACTGCTCCGACGGGGAGCTTTCCGTTCTTCAGAATGCCTTAAACGAGCAATACGACAGCTTTGTCAATAAGTATGGCAACATAGGAGAGCGCGTCAATTCTTCTGTTTTCAGTGATGACGATGACTACAATCTGCTTTGCGCTCTAGAAAATTATGACAGTGAAAAGAAAACCTATTCCAAGTCGGATATTTTCACCAAACGCACCATTAAGCCCGTTACTGAGATAACTCATGTTGACACGCCGCAGGAGGCTTTGCAAGTGTCGCTTGATATTCAGGGAAAAGTTGACGTGACATATATAGCACAGCTATGCGGATATACCCCTGAAAATGCTATCAAAGCTCTGACCGACAGTAATCAGATATACCTTAATCCACAGAATTTTGACAGTGAAAATCCATATGAGGGATATGAAGAAGCTTCGGAATATCTTTCGGGAAACGTTCGGCAAAAGCTCCGCGCCGCTGAAGCCTTTGCTGAAGAAAATCCTATATTTGAGCGCAACGTTCAGGCTCTTGAAAAAGCGCTGCCGCAGACAATCGAAGCAAGCGAGATTTTTGCGAGGATCGGCGTAAACTGGGTGGATATTGAGGATTATAAGCAGTTCCTTACCGATTACGCCCAAGCAAATTTTCTTTTTCAGTCGCTGCGCCGTACCCCTATGGGCGAGTACAAGATCGAGAGCAAAACTGCCGATCGCAGCGTTGCAGCAACCTCAACGTATGGAACGAAGCGGCTTAACAGCTTTGAAATTTTCGAGCGCCTGCTCAACAACCGTGATATTGTCGTTAAAGACCCCAAAACCGTATATGACGCGGACGGCAGCGAAAAAATAATTTATGTTGTCAACTCCAAGGAAACAAGACTTGCACAGGATAAAGCCGATTTGATGAAGGATGCATTTAAAAACTGGCTTTGGGACGACCCCGCGCGGCGGGAAAAATATGTCGCACGGTACAACGAGCTGTTCAACTCAATAGTGGGGCGCGAATATGACGGTTCACATCAGACTTTCCCGGGCATGTCTCCTTTTATACAGCTCAACGACCATCAAAAAAACGCCGTAGCGCGTGCGAAGCTGGGCGGCAACGCGCTGCTTGCGCATTGCGTAGGCGCGGGAAAATCGTTTGAGATGGTAGCTGCTACGATGGAGAAAAAGCGGCTCGGACTGATAAATAAGGCTTGCGTAGTAGTTCCTAAGCCTTTGGTGCGGCAGATGGCAAGCGAGTGGCTGAGACTTTATCCCGAAGCCAATATTCTTGTCGCGGGCGAAAAGGATTTTTCAAAGGATAACAGGCAGAAATTTATAGGGCGCTGCTGCACGGGTGACTATGCCGCGGTAATTATGTCGTATGAGCAGTTTGAAAAAATTCCCATGTCGGTTGAGTACCGTCAACAATTCCTTGCGAGGGAGCTTACCCGAATTGAGGCGGCTATGAACGATACCGACGACCGCACGTCCATAAAGGATTTGGAGCGTATTAAGAAAAGTATTCAGACAAAAATAGAAAGGCTGCTTAACGCGAAAACCAAAGATGAAACGCTGACATTTGAGCAGCTTGGATTTGACAGTCTTGTAGTGGACGAAGCTCACAATTACAAAAACGGCTTGGTGGTTACTAAAATGAGCAGAGTAGCGGGAGTGCAGTCTACTCCTGCACAGAAATCAGAGGATATTCTGATGAAAACGCAGTACCTCAACGAACAATCGGGATATAAGAATATTTTGTTTGCTACCGGCACTCCTGTCAGCAACTCAATGGTCGAACTATACACAATGCAGCGGTATCTGCGTCCCGATCTGCTCCAACAGGCGGGATTTGAGAATTTCGACGATTGGGCAAGCACATTCGGAGAAGTAGTTACCCAACTTGAGCCTACTCCCGATGGTACGGATTACCGACCGAAAAAGCGTTTTGCCAAATTTGCAAATCTTCCCGAGCTAATGCAGATGTACAAGGAGTTTGCGGATATCCGCACAGCGGAAATGCTAAATCTGCCCGTACCCGAAATAGAGGGCGGTAAGCCACAGACAGTTCTTGCGAAGCCCAACGAGTTTCAGCAGGAGTATGTTAAGGTACTCGCGGCGCGTTCCGAACAGATACACGCAGGCAACGTTGACCCTCACGATGATAATATGCTCAAAATAACAAGTGAAGCTCGGCTGCTCGGTCTGGACGCGCGTTGCATAAATCCCGCCGCCGAAAACGATCCCGACAGTAAGGTCAATCTCTGCATTGACAGGGTTATGGATATCTATGATCAGACTTCCGAGAAAAAGGGCGTACAGGTTATTTTCTGTGACATTGCTATACACGATAAAAACAGCAAAGGACAGCCTGCCTTTTCCGTCTACAACTACATTCGCGAGGAGTTGATAAGGCGCGGTATTCCTGCCGAGGAGATATGCGCGGCGGGGGACGCTGCAAACGCGCAGCAGCGAACGGAGATGTTCTCACAGCTTAATTCGGGAGCGAAAAGAGTTTTGCTTGCGTCCACATCAAAGATGGGAACAGGCGCAAATTTTCAGCAAAAGCTCTGCGCGCTGCATAATCTGGATATCCCGTGGAAACCGTCCGATCTGGAGCAGCGTTTAGGTCGAATTGTACGGCGCGGCAATGAAAACAAGACCGTACAAGTGTTCAACTATCTGACAGAAAAAACATTTGACTCGTATATGATGAGCATTATCGTAAACAAGCAGAAATTTATTTCTCAGATAATGTCGGGAAAAACTCCCGCGAGAACTTGCCAAGATGTTGACGAGATGGTTCTGAATTATTCTGAAATGCAGGCAATAGCAAGCGGTGATCCGCGCGTCAAGGAAAAAATCGAACTGGATAACGATGTTTCACGGCTGAGATTACTTGAAAGCGAACACGCACAGAGGAAATTCAACTTGCAAGATATAGCAGTAAAATGCGAAAGAGAGGTAATGCAGATTTCTAAAATTGCTTTGCCGGACGCACAGCAGGATAAGGAGTGGGCAGTGAAAAACGCACTCCCCGAGGATAGGTTTGAGATGAAAATCGGTAACAAAACTTACACAGAGCGCACCAGAGCAGGCGAGGCTTTGCGCCAAGAAATTTTAAGTGTAATGGGTTCAAGACAATCAAAACCTGTTGGTGATTTTTGCGGATTTACTGTATCACTTTCCTTCGACGGCGGTACAATACCTTGGATCACCTTACACTCACACAACGAAAACGGTCTGACATACTATGCCAACACAAATTTGGATAGCGACATCGGCAATATAACGCGCATTGAAAATATTTTAAAAGGCGGTATTGATAAGCGCATTGAAAGGCTGAACGGAGAGCTTGAGCTTGCGCAGAAAAATCTTGCCGAAGCGGAGCGTACTAAAGACGCACCTTTTGAATATGCTGACGAGCTGCGCGAAAAAACCTCGCGTCTGGAGGAACTGAATAAAGCTCTTAATATTGAACGGACTGACGAAGTGGTTCTGGATGATATCGGAAGCTCCGACAGTACAAGCAAGGACATTTCCCCACCAAAAAATAATCCGCCGAAACGCGGCAGACGATAATTCTATAAAGCCCCGAAAAAACGGGGCTTATTTTTTCAGAAAGGACCGACGATTATGGACGATGAAAAAATCACAAAGGAACAGATTGAAAACGCCCGCGGCGCTAATCTCGCAGAGTATTTCCTCTCGCACGGATACGAATGTGAACTCAAAAAAGATGAGTTGCACATTAAGGGATACGGTGGTTTCTATGTCAATGTAAACACCAACCAGTGGACTTGCTTCAGTGAAAACAAAGGCGGGTCAAACGCGGTAAACTGCTTAGTGGAAATGTTCGGAATGGATTTCAAAACCGCCGTAAAAGAGCTTGCAGGCAGTGCAGTTTCTTACACGCCTCAACGCGAAAATAATTCTTTTTCAGCGCAGAAAAAGGCAGAAGCTGCCCCCAGAGAACTGGTTCTCCCCGAAAAAGCCGACAATATGAAAAAAGTTTTCGCTTACCTTTGCCAGACCCGTAAAATAAATTCACAAATAGTTTCGCAGTTAGCGCACGATAAATTATTGTATCAGGACGTGCGCGGAAATGCGGTTTTTGTTCACAAAGATGAAAACGGAAAGATTGTCGGTGCGGAAATTCAAGGCACAAATTCCGAAAAGCGCTACAAAGGCGTAGCACAGGGAACAAGCGAAAGTTTGTTCGCGGTGAAAATCGGTGAACCAAAAAAAGCATACGTTTTCGAAAGCGCGATAGATTTATTGAGCTTCAAACAGATTGCAAATCCCGAAAAAATACAGAATTCTGTACTCGTTTCTATGGCGGGACTGAAACCGAATGCGCTTAAATCTCTTGCGGAAAACGGAGTAAAGATGTATTCCTGTGTGGACAACGATGAAGCGGGAGTAAAATTCAGCGCTGAAAATAATCTCACGCCCTGTCGAAAGGTTTTAGAAGAAAACGGAGTAAAAGACTACAATGAACTGCTCCAGAAAATCTCGCGGAATTTAACGCAGATGGAACATAAAACCTCACAAACTGCTCCGACAGCTCCGCGAAATTCTTCTCACTCTCGGAGATGATTTTTGAAAATATTTTTCAAAAATCGCTTAAAAAACATTTCCAAAACCGAAAAGAAAAATGAAAAAGGGTTTTAGGGGCATTGCCCCTAAGTGGGCAAAAAACCTCGCCGCAAAAAGAATGTTTTGCGCGGATTTTCAAAAAAGTTTCGGAAATCGAAAAATTTTTTCAGAAAAATCCGAAAATATTTGCGTGATATACGTAAAAAATTTTGCGAGGTTTTTTGATTTTTTTGAAAAAATTTTCTCATAAGAGCGAGCTCAAACGAGAAAAATTTTTCAAGAAAATCTAAGGGGTTTGGGGTGTCCCCAACGAAATGGCATATATTGGAAAAACTATGTTTTGCCAATATTGCTATTGAGTAATAGCAGTTTTGGCGTACCCCTTAGAATTAGCAGTGCAAACTTTTGTTAAAATCGGTTAAGGCGATTTTCTTTCAAAACCGAAAAAGAATGATAATTCTTTCAAGCCGAGTGAAAACGGTAGGAAAAATAAATTCAAGAAAAATTAAGGAGGCAATAAAATGGGCGAAAAGAATTTCTCTCAAAACAGAACCGGCAACTCAAAAACGGGTGCGAAAAAAGTTTCGCTTTCGTTCAGAATTGACGCGGGTGTCATCGAGCATAACAACCGTGATTTTATCGCAAAGAATGTTGACCGCTCCAGAATTCAGCAAAACATTGTTTACAAAAGCGAAAAATTGGAGGATAAGTATCACGAGCTTTTTGACAAGGCGGTCGAGGAATACAATGCGAAACAGAAACGCGCAGACAGAAAAATTTCAAGCTACTATCAGCAGATAATGAAATCCAAAAAAGAAAGACCGTTCCTTGAAGTAATCGTGCAAATCGGTGATATGAATGACTGCGGAATAGGTACGGAAAATTTTGAAGCCGCAAAAAAGATGTTGGACGAATATATGCGCGAGTTTGAAAAACGCAATCCGAACATAAAGGTTTTCAATGCGGTTATGCATTTGGACGAAGCAACGCCGCACCTTCACATTGATTTCGTTCCGATCTGTCACGGACATAAGCGAGGACTGTCCACTTCTGTTTCGTTCAAAGGCGCATTAGCCGAGCAGGGATTTTTTTCAAAAAGTCGTTCGGCAACCGAACAAACCATTTGGGCAGAAAAAGAAAAACAGTTTCTTCAAACAATTCTACGAAAATACGGATTTGACAGAGAATACAAGAACGTACACCGCGCCTATATGGATGTCGACGATTACAAGGAATATGCGCAGTCAATCCAGAAAATGAACGAGCATATTAACGTCATAAAAGAAAAGCCCGTTGAAGAACGTACAACGGAGGAAAACGCACTTATCAGCGGTCAGAATGATTTTCTCCGTTCGGAAATCCGAAAGCGCGACGAAAAAATTCAGATACTCAGCAAACGAGCAGGCGCGAAATTTGTTCCATTTGACGTATATTCGCAGGAAAAAATTTTGTTTATCTGTGAAGAGCTTGCGAAAGCCAATGTTCCATACGTTGACGAGAGCAACTGCATTTATATTCCCGACTATGCAATGAAAACTTGCGCTGCTATTGCCTCTCGGTATACTCCGCAGAAAAATCTCGGTATCCGCGCTGAAATTGCTTTCGATATCGACAGGCTTATTTATTCCTCGGAAAATCTCTCAGACTTGCTCGGAAAATTAAAGGAGCTTGGATATGAGATAAAGGAGGGAAAATATCTTTCGGTCAAATCTCCGAAAGCGCAAAGATTTGTGCGTTTGAAATCTCTCGGTGACGAATATCTTCCGAAAAATATTGAAAAGCGCATTGCCGAAAAAGAAAAATTTTCGAACGCAGTTTCGGCTAAGTCCAGAAGCGCGGGCGAGATCGAGAGGATTTTTTACGCGACGATCACGCAGACTATTATTGAAATACGCACACTTCGTTACAAGCCAAGCAAAACAAATCCGAAGAAAATTTACAGTCTGGACAACGACAAGGACATCAATTTTCTTTCGGAACAACTGCTCACAATGCACGATCTGAATTTGAACTCGCGCGATAGAATTTACGAAGCCGCCGAAGAATGCACGAAAAGTGTTTCCGAGAAAACGGAAAAAATCCGTCAGCTTACGGAGGAAATTCCGACGCTTAAATCAGATATCTCACAAATAAAACTTTTGTTTTCGGACTTGGCAACATCTAAAGACACTATGGCACAGATGAAAATTTCTGCTGCTAGAGAAAAGGCAGACAAGTACGGCGTGAGATCCGCGGAGGATATAGAAAATCTTGAACGGCGATTGAAGTTAATTCCGATGTATGTTCAGAATTTGAAATCCGAAATTGCCGATGAGCAGATACGGCTTGCCCGCATTAAAGACCTTATAGGTGCTTACGAAAACATCATTGAGGGGAATTACATAGACAATCTCATTGCCGCGCAAAAGGAGCGCGAACAGCAGAAGCAAATCAAGGACAATAAAAAACTTTGAGCCCGATTTAATTCGGGCTTTTTCAGTCAAATTTTTTGGAGGATAAATATATGTCAACGGTATTCAGAATTGAAAAAAATACAAATTACACGGTGATGTCCAATCATCACCTCAAAAACCGCAGCTTATCACTGAAAGCAAAGGGATTGTTCTCGGTGATACTGTCCCTGCCCGAAGAATGGGACTATACCTTGGGCGGTCTGGCTGCCATCAGCAAGGAGAGCCTTGACGCGATCCGAACAGCGGTGAACGAACTGGAGAGTTTCGGATACCTTCATCGTGAGCAGCTCCGTGATGAGCGCGGACGTTTGGCACACAATGAATATCTTGTATACGAATGCCCCGATGACAATCCCTATCATTCCTCCGATAACACGGAAAATGCCGATACGGCGAAAAGCACAGCAAAGGGAGCAAACCGCTCTGCAAATCCGATTTCACCGTCATTGGAAAATCCCACAACGGTGAAAAAGCAATCGGGTTTACCGTCGTTGGAAAATCCGATAACGGATAACCCGATAACGGAAAATCCGTCAACGGAAAATCCAACGCAATTAAATAAAAATAAATCAAATAAAAATTTATTAAATAATAATATAATCAATCAATCCAATCTATCACGCGCGCGTGAGGGCAAGACGAATGATGGGATTGATGTGATTGGATCGCAAGAACAAAGGAATTTTTATCTTGCAAAGCTGAAAGAAAACATCGACTATGACTACTTCTGTGAATACTTTGCCAAAAATCGGGACGATTTCGGGAATTATTCCGGCAGACAACGCTTTGAAGAGCTGCTGTCGATAATGCTTGACGTGATATGCTCAAACAAGCCGACTATCCGCGTGAACGGAGAGGATCTGCCGCAGCAGACTGTCAAGGATGTCTACCTCAGGCTTAACGGCTGCCATATCGAGTATGTTCTGAAATCCCTCGAAACCGTTTCAAGTGAAATACATAATATCCGCGCATATCTGATAACCGCATTGTATAACGCTCCAAGCACTATGGGAAATTACCAGCTCACAGAGGATAATTACAGCGATTATGGCGGGGCTGTTTAATTTTTCTTTTTCTGTTCTGAAGAAATGGAGGGAACTATGGGAAAACAATTGACAAAAGAAATTGAGTACAAGGCGCGTGAGCTTGCAAATACGGTTGCTGCCTCATCGGGCTATCCCACACACGGGTTTGTGTACAAATATATCATTCTGAAAGCCTGCCGCAAAAGCGTAATAGACGGTTTTCCGTTACAGGATTATTTTTTGGGAGAAATTCCCGCGGGTGACAAAAACGGTATTCTTGCATTTTTTGAGAATATTGCGGAATACGGAATGGGAAAAAACTATAATCCCGATGCGCACGAGATCATTTTCCTCTGCCCGTACAACGGTAAGATTGCTGTTCCTCACACTATGTGCAATGACGGTATCGGTGATTACGAAGAAAAGCGTGAAAATTGTTTTGAAGCAGTCTATCGGTTGGAGCACCCGCAGAATGGCAAGCGGATAATTCCGAAAATAAAATCGAGAATTGATTTTGAGCTTCGGCATATCAGGCGATATTTCAGAAATGTGAGGGGGAAACCGTCCGTGAAAATTCTCGCAATAGCCGACCTGCACACTTGGGACAGAAGCAAACTTGAGCTTATACAAGGGCTTGAATTTGACTGCTGCTGTCTGCTTGGTGATATTCCCCGGACAGCGATTGAAACAATCAAGCGGTTTGTACATAAGCCGATTTTCGGTGTCCTTGGAAATCATGATGACCGCAGCACCCTTGAGCACTGTGGAATTTACAATCTTGACCAAAAGGGAACAGTGATAAACGGAATTTCCATTGCGGGAATAGGCGGTTCGCATAGGTACAAAAACGGCGATTATCCTATGCTCACACAAAAAGAAAGCATAAGCGCCGCCGAGCGCTGTCCAAAAGCGGATATTCTGATCTCACACGACACCGCCTTTCACGCTATGAAACGGCTTGACAGTGCGCACTGCGGGCTAAAGGGAATATCCAAGTATATTTCCGTAAACAAGCCCAAGCTGAACATATGCGGTCATTATCACGAAAATGTTCGCCGAAAATACAAAGGCTGCGAAATTATTTGCGTTTACGGGTGTGCTCTAGTGTCTTACCCTGAAAATACAATGAAAATCATTTTCTGACCGTGCTATATGTAGCACATTTTTCTTTTTCAGACAGGAAAAAGTTTTTTGAAAAATGGGTTGACAAAAGCGGAATAAAAGGGTATAATAGGATTGTAAACAATTGTGTTTACAGCGGTTTTCCTTGCCGCGCAAAAATGGGAGCGATAAAAGATGGGAGCCCTACCAGTATAAATAAATGGGAGCGATAAAAGATGGGAACCCTACCAGTATAAATAAATGGGAGTTGTAAAAGGCGGGAGCCCTACCGCGCAAAGTAGGACATAAAGGCTGTGTGTATCACAGCCTTTTTTTGTAAGGAGAAATCACAAATATGAAACAGGATTTATTAAATTTATACTATGTGGATATGAAATACATTCGTGAGCTCCATAATGCCGACGATAAAGTGATGTCAGTTTCACCGCAAATCGGCAAAGCTGCACGTCCCTTTTTGGGCGTTGTTCTAATTATGGAGTCCAAAAAATACTGCATACCACTGACTTCGCCTCAAAAGGATAAATTTAAGGGTAAGTCAAAAGAGGACTTTATAAAAATTTCCGATCCAAAGCGTAAAGATGAACATGGTGTGCCGCTAACCATTGGAATTCTTAACTTAAACAATATGATACCTGTTTCAGAGCAGTTTATCCAAAAGGTTGATCTTTCAGCAGGCACGGACTTTAACCGAAATTTATTGATAAATGAGTTGAAATGGTGCAGAGATAATTTGGATATAATCTCAAACAGAGCCAATAAGCTTTACAATAAAGTAACATTAACTCCTGAAAAGGATAGAAACCTCACTCGGCGCTGCTGCAACTTCAAAAGGTTGGAACAAGTACTTGACAAGTTACTCGGTAAAGACAGAGCCAACTCACCTGAGCGCTCCGCCAAAATGGAGGAATTGTTAAAAGAGAGCAAGCAAATTCTTGATAAAAATCCTCAACTGAAAAAGAAATTCGATGAGCTTGCCAGCGAATACTTTAAGCGCTGCGGCATTCCCCCTATTAGCTCAAGCGCTCCCCTGCCGGAACGTTTCCGCGTCCTTAACGCGATCATCGCGTCTGACCCCGCATTTAAAGCGGAATACATAAACGCTCGTGACAATTTTTGCAACAGTGCACCATTAGCTAACAGAAAGCCAAAGCCACCGAAACACTAAACGAAGTCGTGCTACATATAGCACGACTTAATTGTATAAATGTCGAATATAATCTTTTTTATATAAGCTATATTGACAACATTCTCTAAATATGTTATACTTAAAACAATATATTGTATGAAATGTGGTGGTCTTTTGAAAAACGATTTATTAAAGTTAATTGAACAGGCAAATGATATTCTCCTCCTTTTTTATTTGAAAGACGGTAATGGTATCCCTGTTGTTGAGGTGATCTCGGATAATCCTGTGTTTATGGAATGGAGAGGCAGAGTTCAATTTGAGCTACAAAGCATTTACGATCGCACGAAAGATAATTTTATTTGGGACGCATTAGTAATTTTGAAACAGGATTTTAACGGACGGCACGATAAAAGATCGTTTATTGATTTGCGCGGAAAACTTCTTGCAATTAAGGAAAATATTGATACATATTATCCAAATACAACTGAATTACCTCAGAGCGATGATGAGGCGAAAAATATGAGTATTGCAAATCAATCTAATAGCCTAAATATTAAGGAAAATAAGATAACCTTAAAGAAAATACTTGGTGATATAATCCAATCTGACAATCCAACCCGAACAGTTTGTAATCAATTTACAAATGCTACTTCAAATGAGAAAGATGAGATAAGAAATATTTTAAGAGAATTACAACAATTAGGTCATATTAATGTAAAATGGGCGGATAATACTATATATCTTATTCATGTATGTTCTTCTGCAAAAACATATTATGAAGAGCTTATAGGTAAGGAGGATCATAACATGTCGCAAAAGGAAACAAAAGTCTTTATTAGCCACTCAAGCAGTGATAAAAAATATGCTGATGTGCTAGTTGAACTTCTAGAGGATATTGGGCTTAATCAAAGCAATTTATTTTGTTCTTCAACTACCGGCTATGGTATTCCTTTAGGTGAAGATATTTATGAATATCTTAAAAATCAATTCAAAACATATAACCTCCATGTTATATTTTTACTTTCAAAAAATTATTATAAAAGTGTTGCGTGTTTAAATGAGATGGGGGCAGCTTGGGTATTACATAATTCTTATACAACAATCCTGCTTCCAAGTTTCACATTTGAAGAAATAAAGGGAGCAGTTAATCCAAATCAAATTAGTCTGAAATTGGACGGTAATACAGATGAGGTTAAGGAGAGATTAGGGCAGTTAAAGGACAATTTTCAGAAAACATTAGGATTAAAAATCATATCCGAGGTGCGTTGGGAGAAAAAACGGGATGATTTTATCAGTGCGATTTTAAATATCTCTAAAACTCAACCAAACAATGCTACAACTTTGAGTCAAGGTGCATTAGAACTTTTAATAGGGGCTGCCCTTTCTGATCCAGATAAAGAAATACATATGATAGAAAATTTGGACGGCATTACCATAAAAGTCAATGAAAAAACTATGTTTTCATCTCTAAAACAACGAGAAATTAAAAAATGGGAAAATTATATTAACGAACTTTTAGCCAATCAATTTATTGAAATTGAGACAAATGTTGAAGGGTACAAAATTTTTTATGTAACAGAAGACGGCTTAGAATATATTAGACGATGAACATAAAAAAATAATCTCCTGTCCAAGACAGGAGATTATTTTTTTATGTCTCGATTGTCAATTACATAAATTTTACAAAAAATTTAATAGCCATATTGACAAATTGAGAAATACGTGCTATAATAGAAAATGGTAAATAAAAAACGCCCGCAACCTCACAGAGTGCGCCCAGCACTCTGTGAGGCAACCGGAAAGAAGTTGGCGCTTCTGAACGGCTTTTACGAACGTCTTTATTGTGCTACTTTGAACCTTACGGCTCATTATAGCACATTAAATATACTTTTGTCAAGAGCTTTCGGATTTTGTTGCATTCTTCCGGGGGCTCTTTGACTTTGCCCGAGTTTGTGATTAAACTCGACAATTGAATTCCTCTGTTGCGAGAACAAGCTTTCTGCTGTTAGGACTTACGCCACGAAAGCCGTCGCCGTAGTGAAGATACGGTAAACACGGTCGAGCGAGTATCCCGACGTGATGTCTGGGTAAACAGAGCAGTCACACCAGCCGCTAAATCGGTGCGGCAAGAAAGAACGGGTGGAGCAGTGTGCGTTGCCACTGTGGACAAACCATCAAAAGCAAAAGTGTAACAACTAGGAGGGTCAAAAACGTATAACTCACGGGGCGGCAATCGTTCCACCGAGAACCGTTCCGTGTTTTATATAAATTTAAATTATGACATAGAGCTTATACTGTCCAAGCGAACAATATAAGCTGTCTGCCATATAATGGTGAGGTGTTTAGGATTTGCACCTAATTGGAATATGTGTAAAATAGCATTTTTTGATACAGCAATAACCTTAAATATACAACTATCTACACCCCACATATTCCGATAGTTATTAATAAGATTGCAAAAAACATATTCATCACTCCCATATTCATTATACATGTCTGTACAATACTCATAACCGTAACAATTATACCTATTATTGTTGTTACGGTATTAGAAAGGGTGATATCATATGGCATATTAAAAATTAATGCTAACAAAATAGCTATTATTACCTAAACATACCATGCTAATAAGTTCATATTAGCATGGTTATTGGTCTGAGTGACAGGATTTGAACCTGCGGCCTCTACCACCCCAAGGTAGCGCGCTACCAATCTGCGCCACACCCAGATATCCAACGAGATATATTATAACACATATCAAATTATTTGTCAATAGGTTTTTAAATTTTTTTGTTTTAAAACAGCTCTTTTATTTTTGTACATTTTCCCCATTAAACTCTTGACATATCGGCAAATTTTGTTTATAATATAATATGAATACGGTTTTGCCGTATTGACAATTCAGACCGCCGCACAATGTGGCTGTGCCGCGGTAAAAACGGAGGCTAAGCAAATGGACTATATAAGACGACTGCCTGTTTATCTGCTGCTGGATTGCAGCGGCTCCATGTCGGGTGAACCGATCGTTGCGGTAAACCAAGGAATAAAAGCGCTTATAAGCGAGCTAAAGGGAGACCCAAAGGCGCTTGAGACCGCCTATCTTTCGGTGATAACCTTTGACAGTAGCGCGCGTCAGGTCACCCCGCTTACCGAGCTTATGCTGTTTAAAGAGCCGCAGCTCTCTACGGGCGGCGCTACCGCTCTCGGCGGAGCTTTGAAGGTTCTGGCGGACTGTGTGAAAAACGAGGTGCGCACTACTACCGATACCCAGAAGGGCGACTGGAAGCCGCTGGTGTTCCTGCTGACGGACGGCGCTCCCACAGATAATATAGACGAGGGAATCGAAGCTATAAAAGGCGTTTCCATTGGTAACGTCATCGCCTGCGGCGCGGGAGCCAACGCAAACTCCAACACATTGAAAAAAATAACCAACAACGTTCTGATGATGAACAATCTCACCGCGGGAGACATGGCTCAGTTCTTCGCGTGGGTATCGGATTCCATCAAGGTATCCTCCAACAGTATCGACGCTAAGCCCGGCGAGGCTGTTCAGCTCCCCCCTCCCCCTCAAGGCTTTGTTATTGTACCTTAAACGGTGGTATTTATGGAAAAATCGGATTTCAAGCCCACGGCGGACGTCCCCGAAGAGCCCGCCAAAACACTGGTCTGGCAGGAGCGCCCTAAGCCCGCTGCCGACAAACCGCCCGCGCCCGAAGCGGATAAGCCCTCGGAGGGCTCGGTGAGAGTAAATCAGCCCTCCGGCGCGTCAAAACTGTATTCCGACGCGGTAAAGAGCTTTGATTCCACGCTCAACAAAGCGGGGGAGAATTTCGCGGCGGGCAAGGCGGCAGTCAAGACCGCTGCCGCAAACGCGGTAAAGGAGCTCCCCAAGCAGATAGAGCAGGCGAGGGCGGCTGTAACGGCGCGAAGCAAGCCGAAAGCGGATCTGACCAAGTCCGAGCCGCCCGTAAAGCTTGCTCACGCACAGCAAAAGCAGGACGAAAATCCCGCCGCGGTTGAAACGGGGAAGCCCGAAAAGGCTGCTTCCGACGCTAAAAAGCCGATAAAGACGGGGGCTCCCGCGAAGTTGTCGGAGGAAAAGCATCTTTCCGACCGTGAGGTCATGGAGCACACAGCGTTGATATGGCAATATAAATCCATTACCGACGATGGCACGGAGCAGCACTCGGAATACCACGAAAAGCGTATAAAATCGCCTGTTGCGGAGATAATCGGAGCAAGGGTGCGCGGAAAAAAGCATAAGCACGACGGCACAAACTGCGACGACTTTTTTGAGACGGCTCTCACGGAGGACTGCGCGATAAGCGTGGTCTGCGACGGCGCGGGTTCAAGGATGCTGTCGAGGATAGGCGCGAGGGTCTGCGCGGAAACCGCGGCGGACTACCTTAAAAATTCCCTTACCGAGCTGTTTAAAAGGGAAACCGACCTTAAAGCCAAGCTCTCCGCGGATATGAGCGCAAATGATTTTATGGAGGGCTGCGGAAAGATCGCGGCTCTTGTGAGAGATTCCGCGCGGGAAGCCTTTGCGGCACAGCAGGGGGAGCTTAAAAAGCTCTCCGAGGACGAAAAATACACCAAAGCACTGGGCAGACCCGCGGCGGTTTCCGATTTGTCCTGCACCTTTCTCGCGGCGGTCGCAGTGCCGCTGGATATAAACGGCGCACGGCAGACGCTCACCGTGTCGGTTCAGATCGGCGACGGCTGTATCTGCACGATAGATTCCAAGTCAAACGCGGAAAACTGCCTAAGGCTGATAGGCGAAGCGGACAGCGGCAAATTTTCGGGGGAAACTGACTTTATCTCCGAAAAAAATATCGTTCCCGACGTTATAGGCGGCAAGACCCGCGTGGGCAGAGGTCCGGCGGATATCGTAATGCTTATGACGGACGGCGTGGCGGACGATTATTTCCCCGCCCAGCCCATGATGAAGCGGCTTTATCTCGACCTGTGTCTTAACGGTATACTGCCGATGGCGGGAGAGCTTACCGCGGGAGAGGACCCCGCACCGATACGCTACCGCTCCGTCAGCATGAGCCAGCAGAGCGTGGCGCTGCAATACGCCAAGCAGCTTCTTAACCCCGACGACCCCAATGCCATGAACGCGCTTTGGGATAAGCGGGAGATGCTTCGCTGCCACTCGCTGGAGGCTTTCCGAATGAACATCGGAGACAGCCCCGAGGAGCGTCTGAGAGTATGGCTGGACAATTATAACGAACGCGGCAGCTTTGACGACAGGGCTATAACCGTCATAAGGCTGACCGATAAGGACGAAGAGAACCGCGGACACAATTGACGCGATACGACATCGGGAAAGGCAAAACAACATGAATAGCGGTGAAATCCTTACTGCTGTGCTGGAAAGCGGCGAAACAATAGAATATATCTTTGACGCGAACGCTCCGCGCGGCGGCATGAAGCACACCTTCTTCACTCCCGACAGGAAGTATGTCGTGCAGTTCTTCAACAACCCGCGCGACGCGCATAATATCGCTATGCAGGATCGCATACGGACTATTGTCGGAATATATAACCCCACCCGCTCCGAGGCGGACGGCGGCGCTCTCGGCAATACCGAGAAAACCGCGGATTATTTCCGAAGCCGCTTCTGCTGGCCTGTGGGGATAGTAAAAAGCCCCGAATTCGGCATAGTCTGCCCCACCTACCCGCAGAATTTTTTCTTCGGGGACGGCGCGTCGACCGTTCTTAACCTGAAAGGTAAGGACAAAAAAAGCAATTGGTTCACGGGGCGAAACAGACGTTTTCTGGACAACGCGGAGCTGGGAGATTTCCGCACGATGCTCAAAGCGGCAACAGGTCTGGTGCGGGGCATAAGGCGAATGCACCAGGCTGGACTGGCACATTCCGATTTGTCTTATAATAATGTGCTTATCGACCCGAAAAGCGGCTCGGCGGTCGTTATCGACATTGATTCGTTGGTCGTGCCGAACAAGTACGCGCCCGAGGTATGCGGAACGACCGGGTATATCGCTCCCGAGGTTCTGGCAACGCTGGAGTATAGCTATGACGACAGCCGCCGCGCGCTCCCCTGCGTGCAGACCGATCTGCACGCTCTGCCGGTTCTGATATACGAATATCTGTTTTTGCGTCACCCGCTTATAGGACCCAAAATATACAGCACCGAAAGCGCCGAAAAGGACGATTTCCTTGCCATGGGACCTATGGCGACATTTATAGAGAATCCCAACGACACCTCAAACAGACCGCCCGACCTTAAGGTGACCATTCAGTCGCTTTCAAAGGGTCTGGAAAGTCTGTTTTTAAGAGCGTTTGTCGACGGGCTTCACAACCCCTCCGAGCGCCCCACCGCCATGGAGTGGGAACGGGAGCTGCTCCGCGCCTGGGACAGGCTGACCCCCTGCGCCAACCCAAGGTGCGAAAAGAAGTGGTTTATACTGCGGGACGAAAATAATCCCGTTTGTCCGTTCTGCGGGACCCGAGCCTCGGATAAAATAATACGGCTGGGATTTAAAAGTGAGATGAGGGGGAAAAAGGGCGTTTTCCGCGAAAAGAGCGAGGTAATGGTGTATAACAACATACCGCTTTTTGACTGGCACGTTCTGGCAAACGTCCACAATGATGAAAAGGCAAGCACCGATATGCGCGCGTATGTATGCCGCTATAACGGAATGTGGCTGCTTGTCAACAACGGCATTGAGGGCATGACCTCCCCTACGGGGCGGCTTGTTCCCAAGGGAAGTGCCGTTGAGCTTAAAGACGGAACGGTGTTCCGTATGACCGACCGCGAAAACGGACTGCTGTGCGAAGTGAGCGTTTATTAGTTTTGCATTAAGGTGCAGCTTCGGCGATGGGCGGATAGTAATAATCAGCCGCCTTTGAAACACCTACGAAAACTCGGAGCAACGCAATACGCAAGCAGCAAGCAACGCTCAAATAACAGCAACGTAACGCCCACGCAGGAATTTTTCCGCAACAAGCTGTGAAAGCGGAGCGGAACGAAGTGGAGCGGAGCTTTAACAGCGCGGTAGGCGAACGAAGTTCGCCGGTGCGGAAAAATTTTTGAAATAAGGAGAAAAAATGAAACAAATTGGTTTAACGGACAAGGAAGCCGCCGAGAGCAAGGCGAAATATGGGGACAACTCCATGACCGAGCAGGCTTCCGAGAGCTTCTGGGATAAGCTCAAGGGCAATCTCGGAGACCCGATGATAAAGATACTCATTGTCGCGCTGGTAATCAATGTGGTGCTGGCGATACTGGGCGGAGTGGGTCTTATCGAGGAGGGCGCGCCCGAGTGGTACGAGCCTATCGGTATATTTATAGCTATCATGCTCGCCACGCTGGTTTCCACCTTTTCGGAATACCGCAACGAGAACGCTTTCCAGAAGCTCCAGGAGGAAGCCTCCCGCATTATGTGCAAGGTTTACCGCAACAACGTTATTTCGGAGGTCGCGATAAACGATATCGTTGTGGGAGACGCTATCCTGCTCCAGTCGGGCGATAAGATACCCGCGGACGGCATTATCATCGACGGAGATATCAAGGTCGACCAGTCGGTGCTGAACGGCGAGAGCCGCGAGGCAAAGAAAACTGCAGTTCCCGAGGGCTGGACGGATACCGACGAGAATACGAATTTCGACAGCGAATACAAGGTATACCGCGGAGCTGTGGTATGCTCGGGCAACGCGGTAATGCAGGTCACCGTGGTTGGCGACAAGTCGGTTTACGGCAAGATAGCAAGCGAGCTCCAGACGGACGACGACCGCGATACTCCTCTTAAGGTAAAGCTCGGCAAGCTGGCGGGCGGGATAAGCAAGTTCGGCTATATCGGCGGTATCGCGATAGCTGTCGCTATGCTTATCAAGACAATGTTTATAGATACCGGCGGAGACGTTATGTCGTTCCTTATGGTGAACGACGCGTTTCAGTGGGTAGCGCTGCTGAACGCGGTCATAGAAGCGGTCATGCTGGCGGTAATTATTATCGTAATGGCTGTCCCCGAGGGTCTGCCGCTTATGATAGCTATCGTATCCGCGCAGAACATGGGCAAGATGCTCAAGGACAACGTTCTTGTAAGAAAGGTCGCGGGTATCGAGACCGCGGGCTCGCTTAATATTCTCTTCTCGGATAAGACGGGAACGATAACCAAGGGCAAGCTGGAGGCTGTCGCGTTTATCGACGGCGGCGTGAACGAATACAAGACCTACGCGGACGTAAACGGCAAGCTGAAAAAGCTGCTTTGCCTTTCCGCGCGGCATAACACCCTCTCTATGATAAGCGGCGAGGGCAAGGACAGGAGAGTTATCGGCGGAAACGCCACGGAGCGCGCTATTCTGGGCTATGTGATGAACGAACCGGACTGCGTTGAAGTCCTCGAAACGGGAAATATCCCCTTTAACTCCACAAACAAGTACTCCGCGACGCAGGTGGAGGGCGAGTTCAGCCTGTCACTTATCAAGGGAGCGCCCGAAAAGATTTTGCAGCGCTGCTCTCACTATTACGACGCAAACGGCGCAAAGCAGCCCTTCTCTATGAGCGAGCTCAACAAGAAGATAGACGAGCTTGCAAACCGCGCCATAAGAGTGCTGGCGCTGGCAACAAGCGAGGATTCTCTCGGAGACGACGCGCTCCCCGCGGGCAACAACTGGACGCTGGTGGGCGTGGTCGGGATACGCGACGAGGTCCGTCCCGAATCCGTTACCGCTATCAGCGAGGTAAAGGGAGCGGGCGTACAGGTCGTAATGATAACGGGCGACCGCAAGGAGACAGCGGTGGCTATCGCCAAAGAAGCGGGTCTGCTGGAAAAGGAGACCGACGTTGTGCTTACTTCCGACGAGCTGGCTAAGCTCTCCGACGAGGAGATAAAGGCAAAGCTGAGAGATATCCGCGTTATTGCGAGGGCGCTGCCCTCCGACAAGAGCCGACTGGTACGGCTCGCGCAGGAGCTTGACCTTGTCGCAGGCATGACGGGCGACGGCGTAAACGACTCTCCCGCGCTGAAAAAGGCGGATGTCGGCTTCGCAATGGGCGGCGGTACGGAGGTCGCAAAGGAAGCCTCGGATATCGTTATCCTGGACGACAACTTCAACTCCATCGACCGTGCGATACTTTACGGGCGCACCATATTCAACTCGATACGCAAGTTTATCGTGTTCCAGCTCACCATCAATGTGGCGGCGGTACTGATCTCCTTTATCTGCCCGCTGCTCAATCTGGCGAACCCGCTGTCGGTAATCCAGATATTGTGGGTAAACCTGGTAATGGATACTCTGGCGGCGCTGGCGTTCGGCGGCGAGCCCGCGCTCACACGCTTTATGAAGGAAAAGCCCAAGCGCAGAAACGAACCTATCATCAGCAAAAATATGATGTCGCAGATAATCACCGGCGCGGGCTGGACGTTTATTCTATCGCTGGCGTTGCTTCTGCTCGGCTCTCTGCCCGCAGACGCTAATGTGCCCGATGTAAGCTTCCTCGAAAGCTGGGGACTGATACGCGAATCAAATATCGTGGGAGAAAGCCACGCTTATCTCCACACCGCATACTTTGCGTTCTTTATCTTTATAGCGGTATTCAACGCGTTTAACGCAAGAACAGACAGAATGAACCTGTTCGACAATCTTGGCAAAAACAAGGGCTTTCTGACGGTATTCGGCATTATCGCCGTTGTACAGATAATCATGACCTACCTCGGCGGAGCTATCCTCGGCGGCTACGGTCTGAATATTACGGAGTGGCTGGTGGTTCTGGTCATGGGTATCTCCATTATCCCCATCGACCTTATCCGCAAGGCTATCGTCGGAACAAAGAGCAATTAACGCTATTGGCGGCGCGCTTCGCGGAATAAGACGTGGCGCACACGCCGCCGGATATCATAAACAATGTGCCTAGGCACAGATCATATTTATTTTAGGAGGACATTAAAATGGCAGTAAATCTTTCTAAGGGTCAGCGCGTAAGCCTGGACAAATCGGTAACTATGGCAAGAATAGGACTTGGCTGGGACGTTAACAGATACGACGGCGGACAGGACTTCGACCTGGACGCGTGCGTGTTCCTGCTCGGCGCAAACGGAAAGGTTCTTAAGGACGAGGATTTCGTATTCTACAACAACCTCAACGCAAGAAACGGCGCGGTCGTTCATACGGGCGATAACCGCACGGGTGACGGCGACGGCGACGACGAGGCTATTATAATCGACTTCACGAAAATTCCCGCGGAGATCGAGAAGATCGCGGTAACGGTAACTATTTTCGACGCTCAGCAGAAAAACCAGAATTTCGGACAGGTGTCCAATTCTTATGTAAGAGTAGTGAAAATCGACAATCCCGATGACGTGAACGGCGAGGAAGTTATCCACTTTGACCTCGTTGAGGAGTTCTCCATAGAGACAGCGCTGGTAGTATGCGAGATCTATCGTTACAACGGCGACTGGAAGTTCAACGCAGTCGCGGCGGGCTACCAGGGCGGTCTGGAGGCTCTTTGCAGAAGCTACGGCGTAAACGTTTGATAGAAGAAACGCAATAACTGCGGAGCAGAAGTAATGCTCAAAAAACAGCAGCGTAAGGACTACGCAGGGAATTTCAAAAAGTGTCGCGTTTGCCGGAGGGCAAACGCAGACCGGTTTCCGCTAGGCATGCGGAGCGAAGCGGAGTATGCATAGCGGAAATTTTGAAATTTTTTAAATAAGGGGAAAAAATGGCTGACAACATAAATGACATAATTCTCCGAACCCCCCACGGCGGCACGGCAATGCTGCCATCGGGCGAGTTTGAGGGACCCGTATATATAACAAGGCCTATTCGCCTTGTCGGAAAGGATACCACTATATGGGCAAAGCGCGGCAGCGTAATAGAGGTCACCGCGCAGGGCGCGGCTATCGAATCGCTGCGTGTGGAGCTTACGGAGGGCGACGTGCGCGACGCGGCTATTGTGACCAACTACCCCGTTTTTGTGAATGATGTGGAGGTTCAGGGCGGCGTGAAGGGCTTCGGTGCCGAGGACGGCTATTTTGACGTTCCGAGGACTATTGAGCTCGGCAGTATCGCGCCCGATACCGAAAACAGCTTTATAATGTCGGTGAATGTGCCCGCGCAGACAGAGATAGTCTGCGGGACTTCGGGGGTCAGTCTGTCGCCGAAGCAGCTTTCGGTCGGCAGGAATGAGGTCAGGATATCCGTCAAGGGGATCGGCGACCACACGGTGCTTTACGCCGAGCTGCTGTTCAAGTCGCAGTTCACGCGGCGGGTATATCTTATGGGCAGAGCGGAAAACGGCACGCCCGCTGTCAGCGGAAAGTGCGTCTACACAGCGCCCGAAAGGGACTATTCAGCGGAAAGTGCTCCGAGTGCCGCTCCCGAACCCGCGGCGGCGACGGACGTTATCTCGGTCACCTCTCCCGCTCCGCTTTACGATATGCCGCTTCTGGATATGCGAATGGGTCAGCGTATCTCGCTTTATCAGTATATCGGAACAAAATGCGAGATCTATTTTTCCTGCATGAAGCCCGATAACATAGACATCGACCCATACGTGTTCATGCTGGACGGAAACGAGCGCTCCTTCGGGGACAGCGGTCTGATATTCTTCGGAAACGAGAACAGCGACCGCGGCGAGGTGAAATACTTCCCCGGAGACGGTCATGTGGAGATCGACTTTGATAAGGCGGACTACCGTGTGCAGAAGATCGCGCTCGCATATTCTATCTACGCGGGAAACTACTCCAATAATTTCAGTCTGGTAAGAGCGCCGAAAATATCAATTGTGGCAAACGGCGCGGAAAGAATTTCCTTCACCATGGACAGACTTACCGACGAGACTACGGCGGTGGCGCTGGAATTTTATCTGTACAAGGGAGAATGGAAGCTGTCAGCGGTGGGCGCAGGCTATCGCAACGGAATGGCTAAGCTGTGCAACCGATACGGCATTGAGGTGGAGGAATAAAAGGAGCTATGTGGCGGCTCTAACAAAAAAGAATGTATAAAATCTTCCCAAAGGGGGGAGTTTGAAAAGATGTCAACACAAGAGTTTGCGAGATATGTCGGTTATGATAACGCCGACGTTTTTCGCGGCTTTTTGATAAATAATTTTATCTCCGCGCAAAAGGGCGGTCTGTTCTTTAAGGACAAGCTGCCCGCGGCTGCTACCGATGAAATATCCCGTGCCGCTCCTTATGTGGCTGAGAGCTTCGAGGACGCGGCGGCTATCAAAAGAGGGCTGGACGCATGGCTTAATGCAAACGGGCTCACTACCGTTGACAGCGGAGCTATATCGCAGGTGTTCGCCAAAGCCGTTACCGACTGCGGAGTAAATAAGAAAAACACCTGCTTTGTGGAGATGTGCTGGCTTATGAAATACCTCTCCGCTAAGCCCAAAAGCCTTTTTTATATAGGTGCGGCGGGGCTTAAGGAGCTATATCTGATGTACATGATGAGCCTTGCGGGCGTGTCGGTAACGCTGGTGAGCTACGGGCTGGACAGGGATTTTGAGAGCTTCGGCTTTAAGGATAAGGTAACGGTGCACTCGGGAAAAATAACCGCGCCGATACAGATAGATTTCGGAGCACTGGACCTGTCCAGAGAGGCAAGGCTGGCGGAGATGAGGTCGGCGGGCGAGCAGGTCAGCGGAAAGGTGAAGCGCCTTGAGACCACCGCGGCGGGTATGTTCGAGGATATTCTTAAGGACAGAAAAAGCCGCGTCATCAAAAGCGGAGGGGTCTACACCGAGGACGGGGATATCCCCGTGTACTGCGCGGCGCTTATCGGCTATAACGACGAGACGGTCTACACGAATATGCTGGTGCAGTTCAAGGAGAAATTCGCGGGGCTGAAAAAGCAGCTTATTTTTATAGAGAAGCCGCTGACAAATCCCACGGCCGAGGAGGCGAGAGCCTTTGGCGGCATTTCCCGCAACAGTACCGCGGAGATGATAGATTCCTTAGCGCTTCAAATAAGCCTGAACGGCGACGTTACACGCACCGCCCTCGCCCAGAACGCGCTCAGGGAGCTGCTGAACACCCTTAACAACGGCAACCAGACGGTGGTTCTCAACTACGGCAACAAGCTCATCACCTGGCTCTACCGCTGCACGCAGGCGCGTAAATACGCGGTACGGTATGAGGATATTCCCGTTATTCTTTACTACGGCGATATTTCACAGTCGGAGCTGTACTTTCTTAATTTTATGTCGAAATGCGGCTTTGACGTAGTATATATCACGCCGAACAAAAAAATGTTGGACATGACGGTCGATAAAAATCTTGAAAACCGTATGCAGATATTTCAGCTCCCCGAATCCAAGGAAAGCGGGAGCTATCCCGACAAGCCCGTAAAAATGAAGATGGCGACGGTAGCCTATTCGGCGGAGCGGGAGCTTGACACCATGCTTTACGGCGGCGACGCGGGAGTTTTCAGGAGCTTTCAGTTTCCCAACAGCCAATCTCTTACCCTTAAAACCACCTATGAGGAGATAGGCATTCTCTGGCGGCAGGACGCTAAGTTCCGCACCGGCTTTTCCACATCGGGAAATCTGGTCATCGTTCCGAATATTTTCGCCAAAATAAGCGGTGTGACCGACGGTAAGTTAGGAGAATACTGGGAGGAGATACGCTCGCGGCTCACACCCGACACCCTGCTTTATGTAAAAAAGCAAGGGGGAGGATTTGACGGAAGTCTTGACCTTTCAGTATACCGCAGCTTTTATCGCAACGGGAAAATCGACGCGGAAAAGCTCAAAACCAGCACTCTGAACAAATACAGCTATCTCCCCGACAGGCTTCAGGACCTGCTGTTCTATAAAATACAGGAAACCATAGACAGCGGCTTTCTGAAAATGGAGCGGGATTATTTGATGTGCAGCGTAATTCATTACGGGCTGAGCCTTGACAAGGACTTTTTAAAGCTGCTTCAGCATTTCGACTTCACACGGCAGATACCGAAGCTGGTTATCATAGACGCGGTAGAGGACACCTTTACCGAGGAGGAATGCATAAGAATAGTGCTGTGCAATCTGATAGGCTTTGATGTGCTGGTCTATACGCCTACAGGATATAAAAACCTCGAGACCTTTATTAAAGGGGACGCTTTCGAGGAGCATATCATGAACGAATTTATGTACAATATGGAGGTTCCGAAGTTTAAAATACCCTCCGAGGAAAGATCCGGCGGCTTTTTCGGAAAGCTGTTCGGCAGGCATTGAAAACAGTTTTGACAGAGCAGAGCGCGGCGAGCGGTATTCCGGCAGCCGTATCTGTTCGGGAAGGAAATATCATTATGGGATTACAATTTACCCCCGGCGCACAGCAGATGCAGCCGACAACGGAGATCGAAGCCACCGCCACAGTCACGGGGGCTAGGAGCGACCAGCTTATGGAGCAGAAGATCGAGGAGGTCAAGAACTTCAATATCGTTGTAAAGACCGACGAGATAAAGCAGAAGCTCGCCACAAGCGCGGAGATAGACGCTCTCGTTTCCACCATCAACGTAAACGACAGCAACACTATCGTTAAATTCGGCGCGGAGGCGGCGGAACAGATATCGCAGGCGTCCGACCAGGTGCTCAATTCCATGAGCATTCAGCAGATCAACGACACAGGCGTTATGCTGAGAAATCTCGCCGCTATTATGGACCAGTTTGACATAAAGGAGCTGGAGGCGGACGACAAGCCCACCTTCTTCGGCAATCTTAAGAAGAAGCTGGACAAGATACTCAACAAATACGATACCATGGGCAAGGAGATCGATAAAATTTACGTTCAGCTTAAGCAGTATGAAAGCGAGATTGAAGCCGCCAACACCAAGCTGGACAATATGTACGACGCCAATATCGGATACTACCAGGAGCTGGTAAAGTATATCATGGCGGGCGAACAGGCAGTCAAGGAGCTGGACAGCTTTATCGACCAGTATCAGAAAAAGGTAGCGGAAAATCCCGACGACGGAACGATCCGCATGGACTTGTCCAATCTTCAGCAGATGCGTGAAATTCTCGACCAGAGAGTAATGGACCTTAAGGTTGCTGAGAACGTGGCGCTCCAGACCGTTCCCATGTTGAAAACCATGGAATACTCCAACCTTAATCTTGTACGCAAGATAAACTCCGCGTTTATTATCACGATGCCTGTTTTCAAGCAGTCTCTCGCACAGGCTATCATGCTCAAGCGGCAGCGCATTCAGGCGGAATCCCTTAAGGCACTGGACGAAAAGACCAACGAGCTGCTTATAAAGAACGCGCAGAACACGGTGGAGCAGTCCAAGATGGTAGCTGCCATGGCGGCAAATTCCTCCATCAAGGTGGAGACCCTCCAAAAGACATGGGAGACCATCGTTTCGGGTATCGACGAGGTGCAGGCGATACAGGATCAGGCGCGCGCAAAGCGCAAGGAGGACGCGGTCGCTCTCGAAAGGATCAAAGAGGACTACAAGAAGCGCATGAAGGCATAAATTTAATCCCGCCGTTTTTCGGCGGGATTCAGACTGTCGAAAACCGCCATTTTC